>Ga0315279_10000559_pt1 | contig 72339 bp, 85 predicted proteins | sample YL17G06_20_MG_FD_203694 | JGI IMG/M metagenome (GOLD analysis project Ga0315279, IMG submission 203694) | Sediment microbial communities from Yellowstone Lake, YNP, Wyoming, USA - YL17G06_20 | ecosystem: Environmental > Aquatic > Freshwater > Lake > Sediment | place: USA: Wyoming | collected...
ATAAAACTATCCCCCAACCTAGCTACGTCAAAAAACTGCATGCTCAGGGCTAGGCTGTTCTGTGGAATAAGGCTGTTTCAGCCTCGTTCTTGCTCATGCCTTTGATCAGCAGACGCTTCTTCTTGGAGGCGGGGCCTGAGACAAGCTCAACTCTCTTCTTGAGAAGCCGCGACAATTCCTTAACAAGCTCTTTGTTGACTCTGCCCTCGACAGGCTCTTCCGTGCAGAAAACAACAATCTCGTCTGCTTCAACGGCGATTTTGAATTCTCTGGACTTTGGTTTCACGAAAACTTCGACGATTGAGCCTTCTTTTGCCTCAGTGATATTCATCGTTTCTCGAACGTAAGCATGGGTCTAATCGGCATAAAAGCCTATATCATGTATGGAAAAGGATAAGGGCGCACGACGTTCTAAGAGGGTTCCAAAGGCGATCAGAATGAAGCATCCCTCCGCATACTTGGACTGGTATGTCAACGTTCCTCACGTAAAGTATGATTTCAGGTCAAGCGGACTCCTCTACTTCATGTACAAACTTGACCTTGGAGAGGTTGATTTAAGCGTCAACTACGTACATGGCAACCCCGAGACTACCAAGGCTTTGGCGAAGAGGTACAACGTGAAAGAAGAGAACGTCTTCATCTCAAGCGAAGGCGCCTCAGGACAAAACGCTCGGGTCATCCGCTACTTAGCAGAAAAGACCAAAAAGAAAGAAGCCATTGTGGAGTACCCGACCTACGAGCCTCTGCTGAGGCAGGTGCAGGAACATTTTCCGCATGTGAAGAGGCTTGAACGAAACGAAAAAGACGACTTCAGGCTTGATGCTGATCAACTCCGCAAGATTGTTTCCAAAAAGACCGCACTGCTTGTGCTGACTAATCCTCATGCTCCAAGCGGAGCCATATCCGACAGGAAAGAGTTGGAAGAGATAATGAAGGTGGCAGGCGAGTTCGGCTTCTTCGTGGTGTGCGACGAGATTTACGCCGAGTTTGACAGGACCAAGGTGCCCACTGTGTTTTCTGTTGACCCAACATATGGCATAGTCACGACGGGCTTCTCGAAGGCGTACGGTCTCGGCGGACTGAAACTGGGGACCGCACTGGCGAATAAGGAACTTGTCGATGAGCTTTACGCGGATGTGCTGAATACGGTTGGGAACAGCCCAAACGTCGTGCAGGCGGTTGCTGCTGAGCTATTGACAAAAGGCAGGGAACAGTTAGAGAAGCATAGGCAAAAGTGGGTCAAAACTAAAAAAGAAACTGAAAGATGGCTGAAAGAGAATCACATCGAATATTTCCCGAACAAGGTCAGCGTCACCTACTGGGTCAAAACGCGCATAGGAAACACCCACAAGTGGATAAACGAACGCGCAATTCCACGATTCAGCGTGGCTCCAGTTCCCGGAGCCTTCTTCCTCTTCAAGAGTGGCTACGGGTTGGCTGAGTCGAACATGATTAGGCTGGGGATTGGCAACGTAAATCCAGACGACTCAAGCTTGGATGAAGGGCTGGAAGCGTTAGGAAAGGCTATGGAAACATACTGAGGTCTGCATTCTCCTGAAAGCAGAAAGGGCGATTGTGCTCGCTTTTCTGATAATGGTGCATCTTGGAGAAGGGACACTTTAAGGCAGTTCTGATATTGGTATTGTTGAGAAAGGTTGAACGAGCCAGAAACTAACCCCTTGCAGTGCCCATTCTGCGGAGCACCCCAAAGAAGATTCATGCCAAAAGAAGACACTGAAGCCAAATGCCAGTACTGCGGAGGAGTATTTCAGGTCAACTTCAAACTTGACGAAAAGGCAAACCGCTGCCCAAACCACCCAGAAAAGCTCTCGGACGGACTCTGCAATGACTGCGGGCAAAGCTTCTGCACAGAGTGCCTTCTCAACTATGAAGTCACAACCAGAGAAGGCTCAGACGCCGTGCTTTTCTTGTGCTCCAACTGCTTCAAGAGAAGACACCTCAACAAGGCAAATGGAGACATCTATGGTGAACTCTTCGCTTTCGTTATCGGGTTGGTCTGTGCTCTTCTTGCCTTCTGGGTTGGCGTGTTTTTCATGCTGATAGGGCTTGGCGGAATCATCTGGGGACTTTGGGAAAGAAGTGAGAAGACCAGAGAGTTAGAATCCAACTACCCTTTGATTGCAGGATAAGACTCTCCCATTTTTTCCAGTTCGCATTGGCAAAAGGGATAAAGGCTTCATTTCTCTTCCTATGGTGAACTCAAAAAGGAGAAGACACGAGTTGTCCAGAGTGCTAGGCTACGTGCGGATGCTTTCTTTTGGCTTTCCGTTCAAAGCCTTCACACGGGACATATGGCTGATCTGCCTCTCCAACGCAATCGGCGCCTTAGGCGAAGGACTATACTTCTGGGTCTTCCCCATCTACATAAGGCAACTAGAAGCTGACTACGTGCAGTTGGGGTTGGTTTTCTCCGTTCTCTATGGTGCTTCTGCCTTAGCACCTCTTCCAGGAGGAATTTTGGCTGACCGATTTGACCGAAAGAAGATCCTGATTTTGGCGTGGATGCCTTGGTTTCTGGCCCCGCTGATTTACTCTTTCGCCCAGAACTGGACCCAACTAATCCCAGGCACGATTTGTTGGGGCATTTCAATGATCGGCGTTCCAGCTCTGAATGCATATGTCATAACTTCAGTTAATGACAGGAAGAATCTGGCCTCGGTCCTCTCGGTTGTGTGGGCTAGTTATTCTTTCAGCTACATCTTTGCCCCTACTGCTGGAGCTTTCTTGGCTACGATTATTGGAATGCAGTGGGTTCTTCGTTTGTCTTCTGTGCTTACTGCAATAGCGACGGGCGTCTTTTTGTTCTTGCACAGTCAGCATCCTCGAAGAAACGAGGTCAAGACGCAGCAACAGTCATCAGTAGCGCAGGAAAGGCAGCTTTGGCGTCAAGTGCTCCTTTGGTCAAGCTTCTACACTGTGCTAACCTTCTTCACTGTTATGGCGAGGACTTTCGTGCAGACTTTCCTAAACGAGCAGGCTAGCCTGAGCGAGTTTTACATAGGATTGTTTGGTTCAATCAATTTCGCTGGCATGACCCTCTTAGGCTTAGCGATGGGGCGATTAGGAGACAGATGGAGAAAGTCACGTGTAATAAGCCTGTGTCTGCTCTTTCATCTAATGTCAATGACGCCTCTGGTCTTGATTAGAGACCCTACTGCGCTCATGTTCGTCGCATTCATATATGGCGGAGCAGCAGTCACCGGCTCTCTCGTAAGCTCGTTCGTAGGCACAATTGCGCCGGAAAACAAACGAGGACTGTGGGTTTCTATTCCGCAGACTCTGAGTTTGGTGGCTGCGTTTGCCGCGCCTTATCTTGGCGGTTATCTCTACACTCAATCACCGTACTATGCATTTATCGTCTCGATTATCGCTGTGCCCTTCTTGGTGCTGTTTGCGCTGACAAGACTGGAAAAATAAGCCAACACCAAGATAAGGGGCATATACAACGTTCAGGAGAGAATGCGTTGTTGATTTGAGATTCACTTTCTGAATACTGATTTTGATTTCTTAAACCAAATATGCATTGTTTAGCAATGTAGGGTTCTGGTGTGCAGATTGAAGGCAGAGCAGAAGTCGGTTGTAGAGTTTAAGAACGTTGACTTGTGTGGGAAGATTTCTAAAGAGGAAAGGAAGAGAGAAGCCAGCAAACCGTTGTATCTAGTCCGATACGAATAGATGAGCCATTGTCAATTTCACGACATTTTGCTGTATACCGATTCTTTTTTTGATTTTTGAACAATTCCCTATGAACAGATTGAATGTTTTTCATGGAACTTTGTTTCACAAACGCTTTTTAGAACAAGATGCCAATAGATAACTTGGAGAGAAAGTTGCAGAGACTGAAGCCCTATACTGTTGACTTGACTCGCATCAAAGGAAGCGGAGAGTTTGACTGTCCAAGATGTGGGGTGAATATCTCTCCGGATGATGAGACGGAAGCTGTCTACGTAGTATTGGAAACGGTTATGAAAGGAGAAAGCTTGGACAGGATAACCTTGCAGTGCAACAAGTGCGGAAGCCAGATCCAATTAACTGGATTCAGCTTTCTTAAAACAATGAGATGACAGCCCCAGAAAAAGGATCTTGCTTGCTCTCTTTCACATTCTTTGGCAGTTTGTCGAACTCCTTGGTGAAGGCTCGCGTAAGAATCGTTTTGTATGACAAAACCTAATCCTTCATTAGAGCTTCTCTTACGTCTTCAGGGCTTTTGACGCTTGTGTATTCTTTTTTCTTGTATTCTTCGAGGCTTTTCTCTATTCTCTTCAACCCTTCCTTATCCGCAAGCTCCTCCAAAGTGGCTAGAATCTCCTCTATCTTGGCAAAATGCGCGTAGAGTTCCTTCAGCAAGGGTCGAGGTACGGAAACAGCCTCAGTCAAGCAAGTTCACCAACTAGAATAGGATTACATTGTAAGTAATTGAACTATTCGAGAATATGCAACCAATATTCTTGAACAGCTCCAACTGATTTGAGTAAACCGGTGGGGATTTGAACACAAGCAGTTTCACGTCATTCATCGAACACAACACAGACCTTTAGATTGAGAGGGGCATGTGAACTACAGAGCCTCTTCGAGCATGTTGATGAATTCTTCGGCTTGTTTCATGCCTTTGTCCCAGAATGCTTCTTTGGTGATGTCGAACCCTAGCTGGGCGGCGAGTTCGCGTGGTGACTTGCTCGAGCCTGCTGCTAGGAGCGCTTTCAGTTTGGGCACGAAGTCTTTTCCCTGTTCTTTGTAGAGCTTGTACAACGTGAACACGAACAGTTGGGCGAACACGTATGGGTAGTTGTAGAAGCGGTAGTTTGGCATGTAGTAGTGCGGCTTCATGGTCCATTCCCACTTCATCACGTCCAGCCACTCGACCGCGTCTCCGTATATGGTGTTTCGGGCTTTGACCCACAGTTTGGCGACGGTTTTTCCGTCCAAGAATTGTCCTTCTTTTATTGTGTCGTAGAGGCTCTGTTCGAAGAACACGCGTGCCGATACTTGAAAGACGGTCATTCCGAACTCGTCGCAAATGCTCGCCAGAATTGCCTGTTTCTCCTCTTTCGTTCTAGCCTTTTTGAGAAGCTTTTCGGTGAGGAGCAGTTCGCCGAATATGCTTCCGGTTTCGGCGATGCAGGCACCGTAGTCGCAGTTTGTGGGTTTTTGTGCTCTTGAGGAGAGGTAGTCGTGGATGGCGTGACCTAGCTCGTGCGCCTGCGTGTAGACGTCGTCCAAACGGTTGTTGAAGCTTTGCAGGATGTAGGCGCTTTTTCCCGCGAGCCATGGAGAGCAGAAGGCTCCTGACGTTTTGCCCTTGCGCACTTCGCCGTCTATATGCCGTTTTTCGTACATTTCCCGTATCCATTTGCCTATTTGCGTGTCGAATTCCTTGTAAGCTTCTTCTGTCTCTTTTTGAGCTTCTGTCCACGTGTAGCTTGTTTCTGGGGCTTGGGGTAGTGGCGCTCGAATGTCGTAGTTAGCTAGCTTGTGCAGACCCATCAGCTTGGCTTTAACCTTGAGGTATCTTCTGTAGAGTCCTACATTTTTCTGGATGGTTTTCATGAGGCTGTCGATGGCTTTCTGGTCAACGTCGTTGTCGATCAGGCTTTGGGTCATTGGGGTTGGCCATTTTCTAAATTCGCACATTTGAATGTGGTCTTCGCATATTGAGCGGATGGCGCTTGCCCAGACTATGTCGTCTTTGCTGAGTCCTTCGTAGACTGTTTGGTTGGCTCGTTTTCTGAGGTTGCGGTCCGAGCTTTGATAGAAGCCGATGATTTTGCCGTAGGGGAGTGTTTTCTTTTTGCCTTTGACGGTTATCGTGAAGGTTCTGGTGGAGAGCCAGTCGCTCTGGAGCATTTCCCATGCGCTGATGCCGTTCTTGTCCTTTGCGATTGCAAGGCTTTCTTCGGTTTCTGAGAGCATGTGTGGCACTTTTCGCAGAATCCTCTCTAGATAGTGCTTGTACTCTGCCAGAACAGGGTCTTTGACCAGCGATGGTTTTTCAGCTAGGAGCTTGCCTAACTCGATGTCTATGAAAGCGAGAGTCCTTCCTGCCTTCGTGGAAGCTCTTCGATAAGCATCGTTGAGCTGTTTGGCAACATCTTTTGTGGAATCAGCCCAGTATGTGAGTTGACTGTATCGTAATGGTCCTTCAAACTTGAGCGTGAACCTGTCTCTAAGCTCCAACAGCGTCAGAAGACCCTTCGCGTCTAAGCCGCCAATCTTTCCATGATACTTTTTCCTTATTATTTCTGCTTCAGCCACCATTGACTCTAGGTTTTTCTGAACTGAAGCAGGATCGGTTTTGTCAACCATCTGAGAAAGATCCCAAACCATCTCATCCTTAACCATAATCGATCAGCCTATTCTAACCACAAGTTCAACGGTTTGATATTAAAGCATTTGTCAAATCCGCTTTTCTACCGAAGTTTGCCACGGTCAGAAACAGCAGTGGACCGGTGGGGATTTGAACCCCAGACCTCCTGAGTGCAAGTCAGGCGTTCATACCAACTGAACTACCGGCCCATCATATGCAGTTCTGAACTGCAATCACGCAACGCAGATATTTAAGTTTCGTTTCACAAAACACACTGCAACACAGTCCAACAAACCGTCAGACCCTCACTTAGAAACTTTGGTTCAAGGTATATATATGGGGGTTAAAATCGCTTTCCAGAGCAACATCAGACACAAAAAAAGGTTTGCACTACAAATAAAAGAAAGGATTAGAAGACGTTCTTCTCTGATGAAGCTTGTCAGCTTGATCTAGAATCTTCTTGTTGTGCCTCTTTTCTTCGACCAGCATTCTCGGCAGTAAACAGGCCTACTTGGGTCAGGCTTGAAGGGAACTTCACATTCCTTCCCACAATCAGCACAAACTGCCTTATGCATTTCTCTCTCTGCCATTTTCTTATTTCAACTCCTTTTACGTGCGATCGCGCAAAAACAGGTTCTTGCACGACATTTCTATTCCCATGGTTAAGTGGCTTATAAGACTTACCATCATGAGCAGTCCCTAAACCTTTTACCCCACCTCGCAATCAATGATGAATGAGCAAGCATGTCCACAACAACAGCAAGATTCGTAATCCACAAACACCAAGCAACACACTTGCACTACGACTTCAGACTAGAAATGGACAACGTCCTAAAAAGCTGGGCAATCCCCAAAGAACCCCCAACCGAACCAACAATAAAACGACTAGCCGTCCAAGTCGAAGACCACATGCTAAGCTACATAGACTTCGAAGGCACCATCCCAAAAGGAGAATACGGAGCAGGAAAAGTCGAAATCTGGGACAAAGGCACATACACACTCAAAAGCAGAAAAGACAACAAAACAGTATTCACGCTACACGGAAGCAAGCTAAGTGGCGACTACACGCTACTCAGGTTTAAAGAAGACAAAAACTGGCTTCTCTTCAAAAACAAACCAAAGTAGCAAAAACACTTTAGAACCACAACCCACTCCCTAGACAGTCTAACAAGGAGAAAAAGCCAAGAGTGGAAACACCGCAACAACCAGCAAAAAAAGGCATATTCCTAAACCTAAGCCTATTCCAATTCCTCTCCTTCGTCCGAAGAGGCATATTCTACACCTTCATGATAAACTACGTCTTCGACCTCATGCAAACCGTTACGTACACCGCCCTGCTCGGAACCCTAGACATGATAGGCTCAGCCCTCGGACAAAACCTGCTGTGGGGAAAAATCGCCGACCGATACAAACTAAGAAGCAAACTCATAATCGCAGGAGAATCAATAGCAGCCATATCCTACCTCATAGTATTCCAAATCCACAAAACCCTACTTAACACACAAGCCAACTTCTCCGCTGGACTATCACTCATCATCGGACTTTCAATTCTCGAGTTCTTCTGGTCCATGTCAGACGTAGGATGGGCAGCACTCCTAACCGAAGTAACTACAAGCAAAACACGCGCAAGAACAGTCGGCACACTCAACTTCATCGCATCACTCGGCAGAATGATAGGCATAAACTTCTCTGGATACCTCTACAACAATGGAGAAGGCTTCCGCCAAGGAACCATCTTCTACATAGTCATAGCAATGTTAATCGTAAGCGCAATGATAATGTGGATAGCGTCAAGATACACAGAAAAGCAGATCACAAAAACACAAAACACCCGCGAAGAAAGCGTTGAAAAGAAAGCTTCAACAACCTATAACAAGAGCATCTACAACTGGTTTCTCATATCACTCATCATCATCGTCATAGGAGCTTCCTGCATAAACCAAGTTTTCCTTCTCTTCATCCGACTTCCAAACGGCCTAGGAGCAGGAGATCCTGAAATGGGCCTCATACTAACCGCCTACACAATAGGCGGAATGCTCATAAGCCTAACGTGCGGATGGCTCGCTGACAGAATCAGCAGAATCAAAGTCCTACTTGCAGGACTAGTAATTGCGATTCTCATGCCCTCACTCTACAGTTCAGCCCTCAACGTTCCAGCCATGGCATTAGTTTACGGACTAAACGGAGTATCATTCTGGATAATTCTAACTGTAGGCTTTGCATTTGCCGGAGACATCATACCCGAAGACCGAAGAGGCAGACTGCTCAGCAGATACAACACGGTCATGGCATTAAGCTGGGGTCCAGCCGGACTGCTCGTTGGCGCACCTCTTGCAGACATACAAGTCAAAGCCTTCGGGCTATCATCCTACACGGCATACGTAAACACCTTCTACGTCTCATCAATCATAATAGCGATTGGCACTGTAATATTTGCGCTAAAAGTTGCAGGCCGAAAAGCAACGACGGCTTAAAATCTTAAGAGCAAGTTCACCCTAAAACTGCCATCTGGTTTTCAGAATGCTCGAATTCAAAACAGTCAAAATCCAAACCCCAAAGGACTGCAACATAATAGTAGGCACAGCACACTTCATAAAAACCGTTGAAGACCTCTACGAAGCCCTAGTCAACGCAGTCCCCAACATCAAGTTCGGCATAGGCTTCTGCGAAAGCTCAGGCCCATGCCTGGTAAGACATGAAGGAAACGATGAAGAGCTCAGACGTCTGGCAAGAGAAAAAGCATTTGAAATCGCGTGTGGCCACAGCTTCATAATTTTCCTCAAGAACGCCTACCCCATAAACGTTCTCGATAAGATCAAGGAAGTGCCAGAAACTTGCACAATCCACGCTGCCACCGCAAACATGCTGGAGATAGTTATCGCAGAAACTGAACAAGGAAGAGGAATAATTGGCATAATCGACGGATTAAAGAGTCAGGGCATAGAAACCGAAAAAGACATAAAGGCACGAAGGGAATTTCTCCGAAAAATAGGATACAAACTTGGCTAAGCTGAACCGTCTTGCTTTCGCCATGCACGTTGATCAGAGGCCTAGGGTGCAAGGGTCAATTCAAACTCGCAATACGGATCACCCTTACCGAGGCATTTAGTCTCTTCACAAGCCCAACGTTTCCCAGTCATAACCTCAACAGCGCCCACTAAATAGCCACGGGTCAAATGGCACTCAGCATATCCAGTCTTGCCTATGGCAAGCGCAGGAAAATTATTCCTAATCTTCACTGTGAACCTCTTCACGGATACTGCTTTCAAAAGCTGAAGAACGTTGACTTCAATTTTTCCCATTCCAACGAAAAAGTAATGATTGGTTCCTACAGAGAAAATCTTCTGGAGATTACTCATCTTTCGTTTCAGTTTAACCATGACGTCCTTCCCAAGCTCATAGCCCATCTCATAGAAAAGTGTAATCGCTCCGTCGACAGAATGCGCCAGAGTCGCTCATAGAAAGCTCTGAAGGACAACGCGGAAAACAAAATCATTTGCTCATCAAACAATACGTCGTGATACTCTCCTTTTTCAAGGTTCAGGCGAACATGTTCTTCAGACTTTCTCGTAGTCAACAATCTATTCACCATTAGGAAAATCATCGATCAAAGTTTTCTTGCTTATTGAACATTCAGAATCCGAGCACGCGGGCAAGATAGTCGTACGCTCTCGAAAGCAGATAGAAGGTCAAGAATGCTTGCTGAAGGTGATTACGAAAGGGTTAAAAAAGCAGGGTGGATTGCCTCCCTTGATTCTGCTCTCGAAGGGTTGAAGACCCTGAACCACATCGAATAGCGTTTAGATTAACTCGCAGAGAGTTGTCTCTCATCTGTGCATAGCTAATTCTTGCTGCAACTCAAATGGAACCTTTTCCCGCATTCTCTGTGCGGCGTATGCGGCCAGAAGCTTGAACTGTCTTTGCGTCAGAACATGCTTCGCTTTTGACAAAACTTCAAGGCTAACTTCTTTAAAGACAAGGTCAGCGCAGCCCATTTTTGCATCGTCAATTAGTTCCTTGCAAGCTTGAAGGATCGGTTCGTTCATAGCTCTTCCACCCTGCGATAAACACCTAGACCTAGAAGCATTAAAACGCTTATGAATTCGAAAACAAGATCTGAAATCTAGCTTGGTTATGCATTCTACACCGATATTTCCAGACTGTAACAAAAGCTTTTAGAGGTTCAAATATCACAACCTTCAATCCGAAACCGCAGTGAGACGTTGAGGCTTTCCCATGGACATCGCAAGCCAAAGACACTTGATCGAAGAAGAAAGGCAGTGTCAGCAAGAGGCAGGAGGCTGTTTGCGCTGAGCACAAGCGTGGGTGGACAACTGCGTTTTATCGGAGTCGTAGCCAAGGCTGGAGAGCAGAAGGCGCAAGTGCGCATCTTCCCCGAGTTCAGTGCTGGGCTCAAAGGCCTAGAGGATTATTCCCACCTGATCATCCTATACTGGTTTCACTTGCGAAACAACGAGAAAGCAAGGCAAACCTTGTTGGTCTATCCTAAGAAACATGCGACAAAAGTGGAAACAGGTGTATTTGTGTGCAGAAGCCCGTCACGTCCCAACCCAATAGGCTTGTGTATAGCAGAACTGCTGAAAGTTGATGAATGCATGCTTACGGTAAGCGGAATCGATGCTTACGCAAGTTCGCCGATTATCGACATAAAACCGTACCTTCCAAGAGCTGACTCCTTTCCAAACGCCCGCGTTCCGGATTGGACAAGACATGGGCCTCCAACCTAAAGAGTAGATCAGAAACTGTTCCAAACAAAAGCCAACCCAATACAACTCTAATGTCCACTCATAAGGCAGCTACGTAGAAATTCGATTCCTAATCTAAATCAGAGGTTCATAACCGCTTTATACATTCTTAGCACAGAGGATTTCCAAACTCACCACCTGAGCCTGTCCTTGGGGAAAAACGATTGTCTGAGCGAGATTTCAAAAAGCTTCTTCTTGAAGCCGTTGACGAAGGATTATCTTCTTTAGGAAACTCTTCGAAAAAGGTGCTCTATTCTCATTTAGACAAGGGCTTCAGAATCAAGAAGCAAGAAATCCCGGAAAAAATCGACGCGTTTGCAGACGCCATTGAAAATATCTTCGGAGTTGGGGCCGGTTCCATTGAAGTCCTAATCATGAAACGACTTCACGAAAAAGCTGGACAAAACCTTAGATGGCATGCGCCAAAGGATTTGATTTTCACCGACTACGTAACGGTGCTCAGGCGGGATTTTTTGGAAAACGAAGCAACTGGAAACACAGCCAAGGGGTTTGTAGAATGCGGGGAAATCTTAGTAGAAGGTTAACCACGCCTTTCTGCGAGGAAATGTCTTTTGAAGACGCATTCAGACTACTTTTTGAAAATGCTACAGACACAATTCTCATCCTAGACATTCATGGGAAAGTAATCGCAGTAAATCGAGAAGACCTACAACGGGCAGGGCTAAAGTTAGAAGACTTGATTGGGCGATCTTACAAAGAGTTTGTCCCTCCCGAAATCTTGCCCAAAACTGTCAAAGCCATTAAGACTGCCGCCAATGGAAAGCCAGCCATACTTGAGCTAAGTCTCAAGACACACACGAATGAGGAAGTTCAAGTTGAAGTCACCCTGATACCATGTATTAATGATGAAGAAATCGTTGGTGTCCTAGGAATCGTGAGAGACTTCACAGAAAAGAAGGAGATGGAAGAAAAACTGCGGGAAAGTGAGGAGCGCTATCGCAATCTTGTTGAAACTGCTCCTGAAGCAATTTATACCCTTTCCAAAGATGGAATCATCACGTCTCTTAACCCGACTTTTCAAAAGATAACGGGTTGGAAGACATCTGACTGGCTTGGCAAGTCCTTCAAGTCGATTATTCATCCCGACGACTTATCTTCTGCGGTAGAGTCGTTTCAGAAGTCCCTTCGAGGAGAGATGCAGCAGCCGATAGAATTGCGTGTTCTTTCGAAGCAAGGCAGCTATTTGATTGGGGAATTCATAAGCAGGCCTCTGATCAAAGAAGGAGAAGCTGTGGGCGAGTTTGGGATCGTTAGCGACATCACCGAGCGCAAAACTGCGGAAGAAGCATTACGGGCCTCAGAGGCAAAGTTCCGCGTTCTTTTTGAAAACGTACCTGTTGGTGTCTATCAAAGCTCTCCTGAAGGAAAAATCCTTACTGCCAATCCAACATTAGTGCGAATGCTTGGCTACGATTCGTTATCTGAGCTTTTTGCCGTTGACATTACACGGGATCTGTATGTGAAAAAAGAGGATAGGAAGGCATGGCAGCAGAGATTGGAAGAAAAAGACGAGCTACGCAATGCTGAGCTTGTCTTGAAACGGAAAGATGGACAAAAGCTGATTGTGCTGGAAAATTCCCATGTCCTGCGAGACGATTCGGGAGAAGTGTTGTATTATGAAGGGACTCTGACAGACATTACGGAAAGAAAGATGCTTGAGGTGAGGCTTTCAGCGCTAAACCTCTACAGCGGAAAACTTAATGCGGCAAATGATCTTCAGCAAATCTACGAATTGACATTGGAAGCCATGGAAAGGATGCTAGGTTTTGAGAATGCAGCGTTCATGATCGAAGAGAAGAGGGAGCTTCGGGTCGCATGTCAGCGCGGAACGCCAGAACAGTGCTTGGAATTGCCATTAGACGGAACCAAGAAAGGGTTAACTGTCAAAGCGGCAATCACGCGCAAGCCAGTGTTTGCCTATGACGTAAGGAAAGAAGAAGATTATGCTGAAGCCAATGCGAGCATTAGATCGGAACTCGCCGTTCCAGTTGAAATTGAAGACAGAATCCTTGGCGTTTTAGACGCAGAGAGTAGCAAAGTTGGAGCTTTCGACGAGAATGATGCAATGTTACTTCAGATTCTGGCGTCCCACGTAGCAACCGCGATCAGCAACTTGGAAAAGAGAAAAGAGAATGAAGAACGATCCAGCCAGATGACTTCGCTGATGCGTAGCTCAACTGAAATGATTCGCCCGATGGATCTTCGAAAGCGGCTTGAGAAAATTGCTGAAGCAATCAGAGAACTCGGATGGCGTAGAGTGGTCATCCGTGCTGTTCGAGGCTCTGACATGGAGATAACAAACCCTGAAGACTTCGTGACTGCCGGATTGTCAGATGAAGAAAAGGAGTTTCTGTGGAGCAATAAGGTCCCTGGACAGGTGTGGCACGAGCGTTTCGGACCAGACTATGAACGCTTCAAGATGGGCGAGTTCTACTACCTGCCTTGGAGTGACCCATGGGTTAGAAAAAGATTCAGCGAAGGCACTGTCTCAAGCCACCTTAAAACTGAAGACATGATTGACTGGGATCCAGAGGATTTGCTCTATGCTCCGCTTCGATTGGCAGATGGACAAATCGTGGGCATGCTGAGCATAGATGACCCGTTAGACGGAAGAAAACCCACGAAGGATGCGCTAGCACCGTTGGAGCTTTTCATACATCAAGCGGCTGTGGCTATTGAAAATGCTCAACTGATTCAGCAGTTGAACGATGCCAAGGATCAAGTCAAAGAATATGCGAACAGACTTGAGCTGAAGGTGAAGCAAAGGACTCGAGAATTGGAAGAGGCTCAAAGCAAGCTGATTAAAGCTGAACGCCTTGCAGCCATTGGAGAAATAGCAGCCATGGTGGGTCACGATCTGCGAAACCCGTTGACAGGCATTGCTGGTGCCACATACTACTTAAGAACAAAATCAGGCAGAGGAATTGACGACAGATCAAAAGAAATGTTGGAAATCATTGAAAAAGACGTGGAATATTCGAACAAAATTGTGAACGATCTTCTGGACTATTCGCGAGAGATACGTCTGGAGCCAAAGGAAGCCACTTTGAGATCAATTGCCAAGGAAGCATTATCTTCTGTCAGAGTTCCCGATAGCATCCGAGTGAAAGACTTGACCAAGAATCAACCAAAAATAAAGGTCGATCCAGGAAAACTGAAGAGAGTTTTCATCAACCTAATCAAGAATGCAGTAGACGCAATGCCAAGAGGCGGAACTTTGACAATTAAGAGTAAGGAAAAGGATGGCAAGATCGACATAGCCTTCATCGACACCGGAACCGGAATGACCAAAGAGGTTTTACGGAAAATCTGGTCGCCGCTATTCACGACGAAGGCCAAGGGAATGGGATTCGGGTTGCCGATTTGCAGACGTATCGTAGAGGCACATGGAGGCAGCATTCGAGTTGAAAGTGCGGCTGGCAAAGGAACCGCATTCACTGTAACCATTCCCATCGAGCCTCAGCTTGAAGGAGGTGGCAATATTTGGGTGAACGTGCCCGAATCCTTATTGTCGATGATGACGAAACGATAAGAAAAGTGCTGGCGACTATTCTAGAAGAAAATGGGTACGATGTTGACACAGCAGAAACTGGAAAAGAAGCCATCGAAAAGAGCAACACCAGTTTCTACAACTTGGCTCTGATAGACTTCCGACTTCCCGATATGGACGGAACGGAATTGCTGACTGCTATAAGAGAAACCTCTCCAAGAATGGTTAAGATCATTGTGACGGGCTATCCGTCTTTGCAGAATGCTATAGAAGCTGTAAACAGGAGCGCAGACGCCTACGTGGTCAAACCTGTGAACGTGGATAATGTTCTCGCAGCAATTGAGGAGCATCTGAAGAAACAGCAGGAAGAGAAGGAACATAGTCAAGAAAAAGTGGCGGAATTCATAGAAGTACGCATTCAAGAGTTAGAGAAGGAGAAAGTAACTACCCCCAGGAAGTCTCGTTGACATCTTCGTTTACACTCACCAACTCTAGTATGGAATTCTTCGTTTTTGCTGGTTTGTCTTCCCTGCAGTAATTGATATCTGTATTCAGGAAATGCTAGAGAAGGTTTGCCTTTGCTCTCTGAACTGGTTCTACCCCCTCTATATATAGGTTGAACAATCGCTAATGTTGATGATACGGATGATCGGGTTTGAATCAGAGGTCAAGTGACAATGTCTCTTGCATCTTCCCGCTTTTTCTAGTCAAACGTGAAACTCGATGATCTATAGAAGTCTCTTTCCTCTTATTATGTAGTGCATTTCTTCGCTTTGGATGAATGTGAATCCATATTTTGTGTAAAGCCGTTGAGCCGGAATATTCTTCGTTAAAACATCGACTTCCAGCCATCCTTTACCCATATGCTCAGCAATCTTTTCGATGTAGTCAAGGATGCACGTGCCTATTCCGAGTCGTCTGTACTCTTTTGCGACGCCTAGGCTTGCTACGAGCAGGCTTTCGTGTTGTTCTTGGATGGCCCACAATCCGACCGTTTTCGTTCCTAGCTTGACAAAACAGCAGGGAAGTCTGAGGAGGGTAAGCGCACGTGACTTAAAAACATGAAGCATTAAAGACAAGGGAGAGAGAGGACAAGCCAAACTGAGAGGTAGAGCGCTACCCTCTTCGCTGTCCTTAAAGAAACGATACTCGAGCAGGAGAAACTGGAGACGCTTGATCCCCTTTGCAGCTTTGAACTGCAACTTTCCACAGATATCTGGCTTGGCTCGAACCTCTTTCTTCAAACGCAAACCTCAGCTCAGCGCACGTATTACGAGCTCGCGTGTTGGTTTTTCATGCTGATCCTCGTCTTTATCCTTTTTTCTAGTGCGCGCTGAATCTCAAGTTGTAGCTACAATCAGAGCAGCTTTGGATGTCATCTTAGGAAAGCTTTTGAGGAGCTATCTTGCTTGCACTGGATATTAGCAATGGTCTTGGGCTTTTTGGCGCGTTTTGAACCGTTTTGCACCAAAATCTAATAAGAATATGTTGGCATACCTCTTGGCGAGGTAGTTTTGTTGATCGCTGCAGAAGAGCTTCAGGAGAGAGTAGACAGATTTCCCAGAGTCAAACTTGTGAACTTGCCTACTCCGCTGCAAAAGATGCCTCGGCTAACAAAATCACTGAATGGCCCGCAACTGTGGATAAAGAGGGAGGACTGCACAGGTCTAGCGTTTGGAGGTAACAAAGAAAGGAAAGCGGAGTTCTCAATGGGAGATGCGTTGAGCAAGAAGGCTGATGTTGTGATAACCACTGGACCCCTGCAATCAAACCACTCACGGGCCACAGCCGCAGCCGCAAGAAAACTAGGCCTGAAAGTAATTCTAGTCTTAACTGGAGAAAAGCCACAGAACTATGATGGAAATCTTCTTCTGGATTACCTTTTGGGAGCTGAAATTCGATTTCTCCAAGGAACAGCCACGAAGCTGGGTAGGGTCTGCTTTATGGAAGAGATAGCGGAGGACATGAGGAAGAAGGGACATGTCCCCTACGTGATACCCGCTGGTGCTTCCTACCCTCCTGGGGCAATTGCTTATGCCAACGCCATGCTGGAGTTATTTGAGCAGGCACGGAATTACGACTTCAGAATTGACCATGTCGTTCATGCTGCCGGTTCCGGTGGGACACAGGCTGGACTAGTTTTGGCTAACAAGGCTCTGGGATCAAAAGTCGACGTTTTGGGAATTTGTGCCGAGCCACATACTCAAGATCAGTTAGCTAAGAAGACAATCGAAATAGCGAGGGCAACTGCTGAAATGCTAGATGTCGAAGTGATCGTGAAGTCAGATGATGTCGTTTTGAATGAGGACTACGCTGGAGAGGCTTATGAGGTGCCGACTTCAGAAGCTCTGAACGCTATTAGACTCGTTGCGCAAACCGAGGGAATACTGCTTGATCCTATCTACACTGGAAGAGCCATGGCTGGGCTTATCAGTCTCATAAGACAGGGCCATTTTGAAAAGGATGACAATATAGTCTTCATACACACTGGAGGAACACCAGCACTTTTCCCATACAGAAGAGAGCTTGTCTGAACCCTCATCTTTGGTAAGACGCATGCCAAGAGTTGCTGATTAATACCGCAATTGAAAGACAAGAATGACTAGTGGTGCGGGGGATGGGGTTTGAACCCATGCAGCCCTGCGGCATCAGGTCCTAAGCCTGACTCCTTTGACCAAGCTCGGACACCCCCGCAGCAGTCAAACTCAAATGTTGAATCTGCGTCCTCTTTTATATCTGTTTAACCATAAGCCGTAAGGAATGCTTGAAGCATAAAATGATCTGCAAGCAGAATAATAAAGCCTCACTCTTCCTTTGACTGGCATAGAGGATTTCTTCACAAATCATATTAGGCGGTTTTGCAGAACTCTTTATCAAGAGAATGGTAGGAAGGAGAAAAGGGAAGGAGATTCCCACGATGAAAAGTTACCTACCATCCTCCGAAATAACTTTCTGGTTCAATTCTACTTTTAAGTTTTTGTAGAAGATTGTTCCGCAAACCATATTTAGGCAGTTGTTCTTGATGTAGGACTCACCGTGGAGAATGGCAGGAGGAGAAAGGAGAGGGTGCAAGAATTCCCTTGTTTAAACAACGCCCACCATCCTCCATAATAGAATCTCTCATCATTACTCATAAGGTTTTGCAAAACCTGAAAGACAAGATAGTTTAGCTCCACTCTCTCTGGTTTGGCAGAGTTGTTGCTCAGAAAGGCTGTTTTTGCCAGTAGTCACTTATTACAATTCAAAAACCTTCTGAGCATCAAGCTATCCTTAAACTTTTAAACACGCCCGGGCCTCAACTCTAGGGTATATTCCTAGAAAGGTGAAACCGAAAGCTCTAAATTTCTTGGCGAACCTTCTTTTTCGAAAGAAGGGCCATGCCTCGGTAGCCTAGCCTGGTGGGGCACCGCCTTGGTAAGGCGGCGGTCGCGGGTTCAATTCCCGCCCGAGGCTCCACTCCAAGAGAACAAACTGAGGATGATTGTGATGTCAACTAGTTTGGAAAGATACCTGAAAGACATTAAACTTGAAGCCTTCTTCAAGACCTTAGACGTATCCAACCCTGAAACGCTTGCTGAAACAGTGGAACATTTCACAACCAAAGAAGCAGAGAGAAGAGACAAGATTGTCTTCAACTATTTTGGACAAAGCGGAATAAACCGCATAGTAGGCACGGTTACTGGGAAATTGCTGGAAAAACCAGAGCTTCGGTCAAATGCAGAAGTGCTAGACATCGGTGCTGGCACAGGTTTCTTTACGATCAGAATCGCCAAGCGAATACGGGCTGAAAAACCAAAAGCTTCATTCTATGCAATGGACCTAACACCAGCAATGCTGCTTTCCCTAGTTAAGAAAAACGCTGACATAACACCATTTGTCGGAGTGGCCGAAAACATCCAGGGCAGCATAGCACAGGCAAAGCAATTCCTGAACGTTCCGAACAAGTTTGACGCAACATTCTCCACGCTAATGCTTCATCACAGTGACGAACCTGAAAAGGTCTTCGAAAGCTTGAAGACAATTCTGGGGGAAAATGGCAAAGCGGTTTTGGTTGATCTGTGCGAACATGGTTTCGAGGAATTTAGAGCAGAAATGGGTGATGTGCATCTGGGTTTTAGGCCTGAAAGCATCCGTGAAATGGCTCGAAAGCACTTCTCACACGTGCATATCGAGAAACTGCCCGGAATAAGTTGCGAATGCTCTGGCAGAGCGGCGGAAATCTTCGTGGCTTCAATGCACAATTGAGGGCAATGCCAAATTATTATAATTTATATATGGATGAGCAACAATGAAGATAGAGAGGTAAACCCTTGCCCCTTGACGAAGCCATCACTTATGCGCTGATCGCAATAGGGGTAATCATCGCCTGCGTAATCATTGTCTATGTGATGAAAAGACGCGGAAAGAAGCCAGAGGAAGTGCTGAAAGAGGAAAAGCCGCAAGCAGGTCTAGAGGGTTTGCCCTTCAAAATCCTAAAAAGCGTTTCTCAAAACGAAGCCAGCCGCGCCAAAGAAGAACTGCGAATTCTAGATTTGGAAAGAGAGATCCTCGGCGATGCAATTCGACGCTTATATGAAGCCCACGCAGAAGGAAAAATAACTGAGGAAGAAAGAGAACGGCTTGCAGAAACGTACAAATCTCGCATGATGACCGTGAAAGACGCCATATCAAAAGATGAATCAGTCGTGGCCTTGCACGAGCTTGAAGCGATGCAGGAAGACCTAATAAAACTGTTCAGCGATCGCTTCGACGAAATAAGCGGAAAAATCGATGAACTCCGCCAGAAAGCAAGAACAAAACCAATAAAAGAAATAACCATACCAGCCGAGAAAGCTCCAACAACCGAAGAGCCAGAAGAAAAAACCACGGCAGAAGAGAAGACAAAAAGAAAACGAAAGCCACCTCCGTCAAAACCAAGTCCAAGGACAGAAGCAGAGAAGAGAATAGAGGAAATCAGAAACGAAGTGGAAAAGGTCTTAGACAGGTTAGGGCAGATGGAAATTGAATCCTAAACATGAACAAGTAGAAATGGCAAAAAAGAACGCGGCATTGAAAGCAGTTAAACATATCAAAGAAGGCTTTGTCGTTGGTTTAGGAAGTGGAAGCACAGCTGCATATGCCATTGAGGAAATTGGAAACAGAATAAGGCATGAAGGATTAAGCATCTTCGGTGTCCCAACTTCTTATCAAGCGTTTATGTTGGCTGTCAAGCACAAGATCCCAATAACAACCTTGGAGGAGCACCCGAGGTTAGATCTGACGATAGATGGGGCAGACCAGATTGACAAGGACTTAAATCTAATAAAGGGAATGGGCGGCGCGCTTCTGCGGGAAAAAATAGTTGCATCAGCTTCAAAGAAGTTTGTAGTCATAGCAGATGAAAGCAAGAAGGTAAAGGTTCTAGGGGAGAATAATCATCCGGTCCCATTGGAAGTCGTTCCGTTTGCTGCAAAGCCAATCATGCTCAAGTTGAAGGAGATGGGCGGAACCCCCATCTTGCGAGAGGGAAAGGGAAAAGTCGGACCAACAATAACAGACAATGGAAACGTTATCATAGATGTGAACTTCGGGCTCATCGAATCTCCGTCAAAATTGGAGAGTGTCTTGAGGAACCTGCCAGGCATTGTTGAAACCGGGTTGTTCTTGAAAATGGCAGATGTAGTGCATATTGGGACGGCCTCTGGAACGGAAACGATAGAAAAAGAATAGTTTATGACCAATCATTGATACAAGCATATTCGTGAGACAAGCTAACGTTGCAAGGGAGTCTGCCGAAGAAACATGCTTGATTTTGCGTCCTAGTGAATCATGGCAATAGACTCCAAATTTCTAGTACATATTTTGCTTTCTCAACATTATTACTAATATCAATTTGTATTTAATAACGTTTAAACGGCAGAATGTGTTTTAGTGAAAACAAAAATAGGGTCGTTGCACATGGAGGTGAAATGATGGAAATAACCTCAAAAGAAAAGATGATAACCTTCGCTATGATAGGATTATGCGCAGTCATCGGAGTAATGTCTTTCCTATCTGTCGTCTATTATGGCCAAGCAAACGGCATGAATAGTCAAACAGCTCATCTTCAATCATTGGTTGACCAGTTGCAGGCAGAGAAAGCAGACTCAGAAAACCAGATCAACTCGCTCAACGCTCAAGTGGCGAATCTCACCGACCGATTGGCAACTCTCACCAAAGAGAACAGTAAACTGACTAGCAAATTGAACAAACTGATGGATCAGATGCATGCTCTCACGGGCGGAGTAGATCGAATAGAAGCAAAATTTGACTACCTTAGTACGCGTAAGCCATTGCTGTCCGAGAACCCACCTACGGTGTCGAAGGATCGAGATATCATAAGGTAATCTTCTCCTTTTCTTTTCTCATATTTTTGTATAGATCAGAATCCCACCTAGAATGCTTTTTGGTCCTTCACTGCCTAATCCCTAACTCATTAATCGATGATGAGCCGCCGCTATTGTCTGTTGATGCGGAACTGCTAATGGCAACGATGCCAAGACAGGGCTAATTGTAAGCTCGCTGTTCAAGAAGAACCCATTGAAAATCCATTGGTGAATAGCGCAGAACCCTACCTAATAACGCAATGTTGCAGAGAAAGCCTTAATTCAAGCGTCAATAAAGAAAACAAATCTTGAAACAAGAGCCGGGGTAGCCTAGCCTGGCTTGGGCGCCAGACTCATAATCTGGAGAGCGTAAAGGGGCTATTGTGCGCCCAGAGGTCGCGGGCTCGAATCCCGCCCCCGGCACCAAAACGCCACACCAGCCAGCAAGCTCTTTCCACGCTAACACCAACACCCTGCCAGTTTCATCTTTCAACTCAAAAATAGCCAGCCTCACAAATCCCTGATTGACACTTTTCACGTCTCTAACAATAGGGTCCGTGGCAACTATTCCCTTAACGTTACGCATACAGCACTTTTCTGTCAAGTCACCTATCTCTAGGAACCTTTCGACTGGAAAAATGCTTCTACGTAAGTGCCTGAGTCAACGTGAACCTCCAGGCCTTCTCCTACCGCTCTCTTTACTCTGGCATTGATTATTCGCAGTCCTACATCTTCCTTTAACACTCTCTCAAGCTCATCCACTCTCTCGTTCCAAACTACGATGGATATTTCACCTGTCTCATCAGCTATGATGAGTCGCATCACTTTGCCAGGGCTGGAATCCTGTCTTTCGAAATTGGTTGCTGAAAACAGTTTCCTGACCGTACCGGCCACGTTTACTCTTTTGTTCCAGTGACCGCTGATCAACTCGCCGATTTTTGTCGTGAACCTATCGACCGCTGGATAGTCTTCTGCATTCAGATCTTCAGGATTGACTTCAACCTGGCTTCTTTCCCCAATATGGAGCTCAACTCCTCCGCGACCTTCTTTCGTATAGCCGTGAGAAACACGTACTATCTGCCCAACCTTTATCGCTTTAGACTCTATAAGGCGCGTCCTATCATTCCATAGAACCACCCGTAGAATGCTGTGCGTGTCAACGATGATGAGACTTGCGAGTTTCCCACTCCTATTCCCGTTAAAGGTTTTGGGTGAAAAGACAGCGACAACTCGGCCAGCCACGGTCACGTTGTTTAGACTTGGAACCAAATCCGCTAGCGAAAGCGTAGGAATTGTGATTTGAATATCCTGGATTTTTGTGCCTAGCTCCGCCGCGATCATCCGCAACAAGGTTTCATCCGAAATGAAGCCGTTCGTTTTTCGTTTTTGCCTCTCTAGTCTTTCTTCGACTTCTTCTCTCGAGATTTCTGGATGTTTCGAAAGGATATGGGTAATTATCTGCTCAGTCGTCATTTAGACTTCGGCACCGCAGAAAACTATGCTTTGCTATCAGGTTTATTAAAAGCCTATTGGCGACTTTCTAATGAACCTGAAGGAATTAGGAGTGTCGATGGGCATCGAGATGCTTTACGGATTTGGCATTGTTCTGGTAATCAGTGGTTTGGCAGTTATCCTGATAGCAACGCTTGCTCTCTTCTTCTCAAACGTCAAGGAGGAGGGAGAAACAAAAGGAGGCGGAGTCATCATAATCGGACCAATTCCCATAGTTGCTGGAACAGACAAAGAATCCATCAAGACGATTCTTCTGACTTCGACTGTGCTTACGATAATTCTTTTTGTGATCATGGGGGCGTACTACCTGATGTCTAGGTGAGTGAAGAGAACTGTCAGCAGCAACTGATGACGGAGATTCGAGGCATACAATTGATAGGTCTAGCAGTTTCCGCCGCCACACATTGCTATTAATTATTGGATTTTTGCTGGTTTTCTTGGGCATGGTAATCTTGGCTGTTGCGGTCTTATTGTATGGCTATAGTGATTCAAGTTTGGGAGCCTTTCTCCTAATAGGCCCTTTTCCCATAGTCTTCGGTGCAGGTCCGGGAGCAGCATGGCTTGTTCTGTTTTCCATTATATTTGGAGTCTTGATGATCATCATAACGCTAATAATGACTCGAAGACGGATGAAAAGGACAAGCCCGCAGGCTTTCTTCTACTCTTCTTTTTCCTCTTTGCCATAGAATAGAAAAAGGAAAATCAAAACCAGCACTGTCAATGTTGCGATCATGAGCACATACTTGAGTATTTCGAAGTATTCTGCTACGTTCATTGAAATTGCCCTTCTTTACCCCTACATTTGGAGTTTAAATATTTAAGGAGTAGGTTTCTTCCACTCTGTCATTAAAGTTTCATAGAGCTCATCGCGTTCTTCTATGTCGTCATACCACGCCAAAGCATTTGCAATTTTCTGGGCAATAAGATGATAACACAGATGTACTTGTCTGTCTAAGACGCGGAAGTAAAAGTCATCGCATGTGCAGAACTCGGCCTGAGCCATTATCAGATAATCGCGTTCTTTTCCAACTACAATCCATACGGTCTTGCCGCTTGGCTTGAAGACATATTTCTTCACGCGGTTCTCCTTTAAAGCTTCATATGCCTTTGTGAAACGCTGGCCAAAGCTTTCGTACAGTCTTGTTAGGCTCTTGCCCGTCAATTTGCCATCTGTTTTTGCCTCTTTACAAATAGCGTTCAGCATGTCGATTTCAGATTCCTTGTCCATGAGTCCACGAACCTTCAGGCGCAAACAAGCTGAGTCGCGAAAGGAATGAGCCCTGCTATTCTATGTTGATGGGTTCGCCCTTCGTTTTCTTTTCTTCGCCAGCCTTCGGCAAAGTAACCTCCAATACCCCGTTCTTATATCCTGTCCTTGCCTCATTCACCCTAACCTTTGCTGGCAAAGTGACTTCCTTGTAATACTTGCGTTCTGCAGTGTCAACCGATATGGTAAGCGCGTCTTCTGTTCCGTGCAGTTCAATATCCTTCTTATCGACCCCAGGCAATTCCACTACAATGTGGATTTCCCCATCTGTTTCTATTATGTCAACGAGCGGTTCCCGTTCCTCCTTCACCAGAGGCCCGCGACGACTTGGCTTCAGGTTCCCAAACTCGTTGATCTCGGGTTTTCCATCAGGGCCTATTTTCACGCTGTAGCCGTAAACGAATGGCCCGAATTCCCGTGCAGTTGAGCCGTCTGGAAGCTTTCGTTCTCTGACGTAATCTTTGGGAACTTGAGAAGTGAAGTTCTTGAATTCATCTTCCATCATTTTCTCCATTTCGTGGAACATTTTGTCGATATCTTCGAAGTCCCAGCTTCCGAAGAATGGGGAGCGTCTCTTCTTAAACCATTCCGGGGAATCATCCTCGTTTGGCGTCATTCTTTCACCTTGTCAGTTTGTGAAGAAGGCTATTGTGTATAAACATTATGCTTAACGCTTCTTAGCTTAGGGTTTTGAGCTGGCTCAAGGTTCCAAGAAAGGTTCCGTCCAAAAGATAGGTCTCTGCGTTTTCCAAGTCAACGGCCTCTGAGCGAAGAACTGGACCTGCAATCATCCCAGTCCTCGCGTCGCTACTTGGTCGTGACTCGTTCAGCGGTCTGCCTCCGAGGAAATCGTTAAACGAGGGCATTATGAAAAGCTGCAAGACCTTCGGTTTGATCCCATAGTGCTTCAGCAAAGTCTCTTCAGGACTATTCTCGATCTTTAGTCCATGCTTTTGCAGCAGAATCTTGGCTAACTGTATTTTGTCGCACTTTGCCTTCACCCAGACTTGCCTTGTTATTCTGAAGCCAGCTAGATCACGAAAAGCCACGACAGGATGGACATGCCCCATCACCAGCGTTTGGCACTTTAGGATGTGGGGTGATGGCCATTGGTGCCCGTGGAAAAACCCCTCTGTTCCCAGCGCCAAGCCAGTTGAGGGCAGTAGCTTGATATTTTCTGGTAGCATCGGTTCGAGGTTTCCATCGTGATTGCCGCGGAGTATCCATGTTTCCTTTATGTGTTTTCCCAGCTCGCTGAAGAAGTCAGGAATGTCGTGCCATTCGCTCATTTCTGCAGTTGCAACAGTATGCTTTACATCACCCAGAATCAGCAGCCTTTCTGGTTTATGTTCGGTTACTAGGCTCATCAATTTCTCTGTAAGTTTCGGTGTTTGAGTTGTTACATGTATGCCTTTCTTGGAGAGGGCCATCTCCCAACCTATGTGCAAGTCAGCGATGACCATCGTCCGCATTTTCTGCGTCTTTATCAGCGCCGCGGGATATGGCAACAGAGGGATTATCATTCCGTTTCCTTTTCCGGTTTCATCAAGCCAAGTACAGTTTCGTACATCTTTGGGTTCCCAGCGGCTACAAATTCCACTTTTTGCTTTGGGTCCAATTTGACGTCCAGAGGCTTTCCTGTTGGTGAGGTTATTTTTGCACCTGCCTCTTGTATTATTAGCCAAGCTGCAGCGATATCGGTTGTGCGAAGCTTTCCACGGATGTCTATGAACCCATCTGTCGTTCCGTCTGCAACATAACATAGTTCAAGCGCATTGGCTCCAAAGTGGCGAATGTGCTTTGTCTTCTCGATCAGGCTTGTTAGTCGCGGTGCTATCTTTCCAACCTTGTAGGAATTTAGATCTAAGCCTATCACCGCTTCTTCCAGTGACGTGCTCTTTGAAGGAGAGATCTTTGCGTTGTCTCGGTAGGCTCCTTTTCCTTTTTGCGCCGTGTATGTTATGTTGTGAAATAGGTCTGACACTAGCGCGGTATGGGTGGTTTTCAATAGTGGTTTTGTGGATATTGCGATTGATGTTGCGTAGAAGGGTATTCTTCTTGTGAGGTTGGTTGTTCCGTCTATGGGATCAGTTGTCACATAGCACTCGCAGGGATTCTTGCCGCACTTCTTCAAGCCTGATTCTTCGCTTATGAGCGTGAAGGATATATTGCGATCTTCTAGAGTGCTTACTATGGCAGCTTCAGCGGCTAAGTCGATCCGCCTTAAGGGGTCGCCTCCGGCTCCTATGCCCAAGTTAGGCTGCGACTGATTCAAAGTTGCCAAAAGCGGAGAAATCTGTTTGATTACGTTGCTCTTGCATTGGATAAGAATTCGCATCCAGTCAGTTTGTGGTGGCATCTAGAATATTCTCCATTGTCTTGTATTACTGCCATACTGGTTTTGATAAAGACTTCGCAAAATCCTTCTGGCAGGAATTGCAGTTTGAAAAGGTGATATGGAATGTCCAAGATCGTCTTGAATTTGCGTTGAGCGACAAGGCTTAAATGAAAATGGATACGACTTGGGAGTCTCCAGTGCAGGGTAGTTCCTTGTTCACGAGAGTCAGGTCTTTAGCCGTCTATGTTTCAGATACGAAGCAGGCAAAGAAGTTCTACACCGAAATCCTTGGATTCGAAGTCTTGGCTGATTTGGGACCGAATCTTTGTTTCCTCAAATCCAAGTCTGGCAACATCGACGTGTACGTGGAAGGCGGTTGCAAGCAGACCCGAATCAACGACAGAACTTGCCGCTTAAGCTTCTTCCTGCAAACTGACGAGCCTGCTTCTGAATGCTATGCATCACTCAAGTCGGCAGGAGTCGAGCTGCTACAGCCAAAACCTGAATCGGTCGACGAAGAAACCGCCATTTTTCAATTCAAAGACCCTCATGGCAACATAATCGAAGTCTCAGCAAAAGCATAGACATCTCCATCCCAAACACCTGCTGGCAATCAAGCACCTAATCAAAAACTCCGGAGCTCAACCTATATATAAGGGGGGTAGAGTCCCCTCAGAGAGGCATTATTCACTACCATACCCTGTCTGAACCCTGTTTATAGAGAGGGTACAGTCTATTGACATGCAAGGCTTCAAACCCTTCTTCTCTCTACGCTTGATGAAAAGCTTTTTGACGAGGTCCTCGTTCAGCAAAAGGCTAGTTATAGAGGTAAGTTCTAAAAGACTACACCAGAAGACAACCTCAGAAAGCATTTAACTACCATCAGACATAGGGTACTATCGGCTAGGAGGGACATCAACGGCTTCAAGGATCTCAGAGATTCTGGAAATGCTTGCTGACGGAAAATGGCATACGCTAGAAGAAATAAGGCAAAGCGCCAAAATAGACACTGACCAGTTTCAACGAATCACAGACTTTCTAAAAGAATATGACTTCATAATCACAGACGAAGCGAAAAACCGAATAAAACTCAACAAGATGGCTCAAAAACTTCTACGTCAAGAAGCTACTGCATGAGAGATTTCAAGCCTCTATAAACCCTCAAGAACTCCTTGCCTTTATCAGTGACTTCAAGCGAACCATTGTTAGAACCGTCACCTTGAGCCACTATTCGCAGGAACCCAAGTCGAAGCAGAAAATGTGAATAGGATTTGAGCTGCCTGAAGCTTAGGTTACAGTTATACATTAAATGGGTCTTTTTGACTCCCCCCATAGAGACGTTCAATATGTCTGCGATTATATCCAAGCGTCCACGATGCTTATTGCTGACTTGCTTTTCATTTCGAATCAACAAGCTCACCCACATCGCCTTTCAAAAAGGGCTGTTTGTGGTCTCCTTTCTCCCAGAATAATACGTGAGAACACTAATTTAAACGTTCTGAAAGCTGAAATCTGCAGAAATGGGTGATTTGAAAAGACAAAAATAGGGCAGTGATTGTCGATCGTGCCCTAAGAGACGCGTAATCTTTTTAGGATTTTTTCGCTGTCAGCATTCTTCTCTACGAAAATGGTTATCTTGTTTTCGTCAATGACCATAGAAAGCATTTTGACGTTTTTTCCCTCGACTGTAATGCTCCTAACGCTGCCCAGATCAAAAAGCTCCGAAAGTTCTTGGCTCCCGTCAATCGCCGAAGAAGACAGGATAGCATAGTCTATGATCTTCGTGGGATCCTTGAGGTCAATTGAAGCCGAGGTGGAGTTCCTCAAGATGTAACCTACAACTCCATCGTAATTCTTGATTTCTTCTAAGCTTGTTTTCAGATTATTCATAGGCGCAGTTTCCTCAAGAGCAATCGGTTCGATCACGGTGGCAGTTTCCTGAACACTCTTCTTCTTAACCATAACTTTTCAGCCTCAATCATTCAACTAAAGGCTTTACCCGAATAAGCTCGCCTTTCCTGATCTCCAAAGTGCTCTGTATCTTTTCCGGCATTTGCACGATTCCCTTCCCTTCATATTTCGAATCTTTTATGGGCTTGACCTTGCACTGCGTTGACTTTCCGCCAAACGTTTCGATTTCGACCTTTTCGATTCTTCTCTCTGGGTAGAGTTCTTGCCACTGTGACAGCAACTCATTGTCAACACGCACGGTATCTGCGGGCACAAGCAAGCCTCCAATGTTCTCGACTATGAACTGGTTCACTGGTGGCTCAGGAAGGGGAGCTTCAGGCTCGACTTCGAGTTTGATTTCGCGTCTGGGTTCTTCCGGTATTGATTCTTCTGCTGGCTCCTCCAATGGTTTCTTGAAGCCTCTCGTTATCGGGATTTCACGCCTCATATCAGTTTCATCTGGCTTGTTTTTGAGGGGGGCAGGGCTAATCCTCTCCAACAGCTTAAGAACAGTAGGAATGAGAACGCGGGTTACAGTGTTCACGTAGTTCTTGTCTGCATTCTTTGAAGTGACTGTTACGAGGTAAAGGTCATTCATGCACGAAACGCTTACTCTACCTTTACTGCTATCGAGCGTTATGCTTTCAATACCGCCTAAAGTGTCGGCTTTTTCGAGTATGCTGTCAAAAGAATCCACAACGCGAACGATAGTCTTCTCAGGAGTGTTTTCATCTCCAGCTATGATTTCACCGTCGTGGGTGAAAATGAAAGAGTTTCTAATGTCAGGACAGATGTTCTGAATTTCGTTTAGGGTATTCTTTAGGGCAAAGGAGTAAACTTCATTGTCCATATTTTCACTTCCGAATCATGCTTTTCTAGGATATTTTGAAGAGTATCCGCTCAGGAACGCCGTCGCTTTCTACAACAAGATATCTCAGGCCTTCAGTGTCGCCAAGTTGATCTAGCCATTTTAGCGCCTCGCGAGCTTTCTGTAGGACAAGAAGCCTTTCTTGGTGGCTACGGACAACTTCTTCTATGGCTGTCAATTCATGGAATGGGTTAGCGTCAAGCACTATGTTTAGGCTGCCTATCGAGATTTCTCCTAGACTTTCAGATAAGGCTTTTTTGCCTGCGAGTTTCATGACGACTTCGCGGATTTTCTTGGATTTTTCAGCCAAGGCTCTGATATCGTCTAGCCGGCGTAGATACTCGCCTAACGTGCTCTTTGTATCACCTATTTCCTTATCTAGGGTTTCAGCTATTTCTTCTGCCGATCCGTATTCTTTTATTTCAACGACCATTTGTGGCACCTCCGATGAGGAACAATAGAGGGAAAGTGGAGAGTATTGTTTTCACCCTACCCCCATTCTCAACGAACAAAGGGGAAACTACTGAGTGGGAGCAACCGCTGAATACATGAATTGGTTGCCCTTTGAAGACACTAGTTTGACCTGATAGTTGTTGCCGTTGACCATCAGCGGGTTGTTGGTCATAGTTATGTTAAGTACCAGTCCTGAGTTAGCACCTATGTTTGCGGGCAGTTGGCTAGCAGGAAAAGTTGTGGTGTGCTTGACGTTGTTTATCCAAGCTTCATTCATGGTTACTGGTGATGTTCCTGTGTTGTTCACAGTCACGGCGATCCATGAAGGATTGGCGCTGGGTCCAAATGCCATGTTTGTTATCTGCACCTGCTCTGTGGCCATGAATGTAAAGGTCAAAGCTCCCATCCATGCTGCTACGGCAATGCTAACAGCAACCGTAACTGCGATCAGTATAATCGAAGCGACTACGGGGCTAAGGGCTTTCACGTTCTTCCAGATTTTCATCTTTCCTTTTATCCCTCCTTTTGGGCTTAGTTGGTTACGTAAGTAGAAGCCAAGCATTTAAATCTTACGACTTAATACACCATATTAATCATTTGTAAAACAACTCTACAGAAATGCTGAGAGAATTGCTCAGTTTGATGGCTGGTTAATGATTGAAAAGGGAATTGTACAACAACGGGGAGCGTTGTGGTGCAAGGTTCAGCGGTCAAGTTCGTCGAAAAGTTTGAGCAGGAGGTTTGCCATTTTTTCACCGAATTCGGTTTTTAGGTAGTATTTCTTTAGTGGGTCGATGCGTTCGCTTTTGGCGAGTCCGTTTTCTTCGATTTCGATCATTCTTGATCTGAATGTGCCGTCGCTGAGTGTTAGGCCGTTGTCGTGCATGAATTCTTTTGCTTCTTTCCATTTGCCGCGGCTCACGTGAAGCAGTAGTATGCAGTCTATGGCGTGGTCTTTTTCGAGCATGGTTTTTATGGGTGCGAGTTTGGGGTCGGTGAGGATGCGCTTAACCTTCTCCTCTTCTCCATTCTTCACCATTCAACATCATCCTTCAAGTCTTTGTTCTCTGATTATAGCTGTAATCCTTTAAAAGCATTTAACCTATATTACGATTTATGACTTATTATAAGGGAATATAGGTTAGTGGCGGCGACTTATTTTTGTTTGCGGAAGACCGCCTGCCTTTGTGTTGGGCAGAGTTGCCTTTTTGAAGCGCTTAGACCTTTCTATAAATAGGGTGAATCTTTAGTCGTTTGCTCTACGGTGGTTTTTTATGGCTGAGGAGGCTCTCTGAGGGGATTCTACCCCCCTTATATATTGCTTGAACTTGCCCTTGAATGTGCTAAGGCTGGTTTGGTTGTTGATTTTTCTGGTTTAGTATGGTCGCGGCATAGGGTTTTTTTGAGTGTTGGGTAGGTTTTAGTGGGGGAGAAGGGCTGTGACGTCGGGTGCTAGATGTTGTTTGGCTAGGGAACTTTCTGGTTCTTGTTTGCGGCTGGGGTCTTCTGGGGTTTCAGTTTTGATTGAACCACACTTTTATTTTTTACGTTTTGCTTATTATTCTTTTGACCAGAAGTAAAGGGAGGTGAGGGCTATGAATGTCAGAATGGTTAAACTTGCATTGCTTTCCGCTTTGTGCCTGTCATTGATCTATGTGGGCTTCGCGGTTTCGACGAGCGTGTGCGAAGACAAGGCTATGACACGAATCTGTGGTGATCCTGTGGACGGTGGGCATCCATGCTGGATACTTACGGGCGATCCTGTTCCTGGTGGCGGTGTTCCGCACAGCAGTAATTGGACGGAAGTTTAGGTCGATTGAAGGGAAAATTCTAAAAGCCTCTGTGTGCATAGCAAAGTTGCGGATGTCCCAGTGATTACACCAGTGGAATCAGGCAAACAAGCCAGACTGCGCAAAGTAGATATCGAGGTCTTGGAAGGCTTAGCCCTATATGGTCCTAGAAACAAGTCAAAACTCGCGACTTCGCTTGATATGCCTATAGGGACATTGCGGTATAGAATCAACTATCTTCGTTCCCACTTTTCTTTGTATCTTCAAGGAAACCTATATCACACTTATCTTGGATTGAAGAAAGTTATGGTTTTTGCGGAATCAAGGCCTGGATATGAGGATTTGCTTTATCAATGTTTGAAATCGAATGACTATTGGCTGTATGTGAGCCGATGTATTGCCGCTCCAAAATGCATCGCGATATATGGAATTCCAGCCGGCAAGGAAGGAGAGTTTGAGGGATTCATGGGCAGACTTCGAGAACTGGATCAGGTATGTGACGTTAACTTCTATTGGTCCACGTGTATTCATAACGTTAACACCACGCGCACGTGGTTTGATGATAAGACTGAGGAGTGGATATTTCCGTGGGATTCATGGCTTAAAGAGGTGCGAGTTAACGAAGGCAATCTGCCTCCAACCCTTAAGGAGATCGACCGATACCCTCAGAAGGCAGATCAGATTGATATCATAATTCTGAAGGAGCTGGAAAAAGACTGTACGGTTAGGTTGAAGGAGATTGCAAAGAAGCTTGGCATGAGCCTTCAAAGGGTGAAGTACCATTTTGAAAGGCACGTTATTGAAGAGGGCATGTTTGAGGGCTACCAAATAATAGCAGACCATTACAAGGGATTGTCTGCGGACACGTACTATTTCAGATTTGACTTTGGGAACTACGAGAACTTCAGAGGATTCGCGCTTTCACTGATGAACAAGCCGTTCGCGAGGGCTATGGGAAAAGCCTACGGCAAGAATCAACTGCTTGTTCAGATTTACTTGCCCCGACATGAGCTGAGAGACTTCATTGAAACACTTTCGAAGTTGGTTAGAGTTGGGTTTTTGGAGACTTATGAGTACGTGATTCAGGATTTAGCTAAGACGGAGAGACAGACGATTTCTTACGAGTTTTTCAAGGATGGCGATTGGGAATACGCTCACGAGAAACATCTGCAGAAACTGCAGTCCACTGTCGAACGATTTCTAAAAATCGCGTGACCCCTCATTTTTTGTGAACACGGCACCTGCGGCAGAACATTCCTTTCATAATCCACCAGAAGCGAGCATAGTTGGCTGCTCTTGACAGACCCATCTGATTATGGAGCCGCAGTAAAACGACCATCACGAACAGTGTGAGCTATCGATTGTTCAGACGAGTCAAGCAACACAGTAGACTCCGCAAACTTGGGCATAACGGGAATGTACTGAGGACATATCGCAGGATAACCAATAACAGCCGAAAGACCAGTAGCTTTAAATAAAATACGGCTTATTTCCGTTGTTAGCTCAAAAGAGCGGATGCACACAAATGTCAGAGGAATTCCGACACATACTCAGAATAATAGACGCAGACGTAGATGGCACCCTGAAGGCAACCTATGCGGTGGCGAAAGTCAAAGGTGTAAGCCTGCGCCTCGCAAACGCAATCCTGAAGAAAGCAGAAATCGACCCCGAAAAAAGAGCTGGATTTCTAACAGAGAATGAAGTTGAAAAGGTTGAGGAAATGGTCAAAGATCCCGCAAAGTATGGGTTGCCATCTTGGCTGCTCAACAGGAGGAAAGATGCGGAAACAGGAAAAGACACGCACCTCATAAGCGCGGATCTTGTTTTGAAAACGAAAATGGACATAGAACAGATGAAAAACATGAAATCTTGGCGGGGATATCGCCACGCTTACGGACTAAAAGTACGTGGACAAAGAACCAAAACCACTGGAAGAGCAGGAAAGGCCTTGGGAGTCAAGAAGAAAGATGTAATGGCTAGAGCAGCTGCAGCGAAGAGTGAATAGTTATGGGCGATCCTAAGAAACAAAGAAGGAAATATGACACTCCAAAGTTCCCATGGCGCACCGACATCCTGCAGGAAGAGCTTAAGCTGCTAGGACAATACGGCCTGAGAAACAAGCATGAATTGTGGCGAAATGAAACCACCCTATCTAATTTCAGGGGAAATGCACGCTCACTCATCGGAAAACCCGCCGAAGAACGCAAGAAAATGGAAGATGAACTTGTAGCCCGACTCAAAAAAATCGGGATTCTCGATGAAACAGCCGTTCTGGACGACGTGTTGGACTTGACGATCGAAGACATTTTGGAGCGTAGGCTTCAGACGATTGTGTTCCGTAAGGGCTTGGCCAAGACAATCCAACAATGTCGCCAGCTAATAACTCATGGACACATAACCATAGGAAATCAAAGGATCAGAACCCCAAGCTACGTCGTAACAAAAGATGAAGAGTCACAGATAACGTACTCTTCCAGAAGTTCGCTCGCCAATCCAAGTCATCCAATTCGCCAAACCGTATCAGTTGCCGCCCCGACAGAAACAGGACCCGCAAGAAAACAGACGGAGAGAGAAAAATGAGCAGCAAGAGAAACGAGAAGTGGGCCGTGGTTCACATCTTCAGCTCCTACAACAACACGCTGATCCACATAACAGACATTTCAGGCGCAGAAACCATAGCCCGAACATCAGGAGGCATGTTCGTAAAAGCCGACAGACTGGAATCCTCGCCATACGCGGCCATGCGAGCCGCCTCAGCTGCAGCAGACGCAGCCAGGGACAAGGGAATAACGGCTATACACATCAAGGTCAGAGCCCCAGGAGGATCAGGACCAAGAACCCCGGGTCCAGGCGCACAAGCCGCCATAAGAGCGCTAGCTAGAGCTGGCTTCCGCATAGAACGGATCGAAGAGATTACACCCGTCCCGCACGATGGAACTCGAAGGCCAGGCGGCAGAAGAGGAAGAAGAGTCTAGCAATTCTATGCTGTTCTTCCGCTGATAGAAAAATTGAAATAATGCACCAATATTCTATTCAACGGCACAGCATACATCATCGGCAATTTCGGAGTGTCTAAACAAGTGGAAATAAAAGTCCTTGAAAAAGACGAAAGAAACATGCGTTTACTGGTTACGGGAGTTGACGTTCCATACATGAACGCCCTGAGAAGGGTCATAATCTCTGAAGTCCCATGCATGGCCATAGATGATGTTGTAATTCTTGAAAACTCTTCTATCATGCAGGACGAAACCATAGCCCATAGGCTTGGGCTCGTTCCGCTCAAAACTGACCTAGACAGCTACAGCTTGCCTGAAGAATGTGAATGCAAGAGCGAATTCGGATGCAATGTTTGCAGAGTTACGCTCACCTTGGATGTGGAGGCAAAAGAAGGGACAAGACCAGTGTATTCGGGCGAGCTGACTTCTGAGAATAAGGACGTAATACCTGTGAGCGACAGGATTCCTGTGGTTAAGCTGGCTAAAGAACAAAGACTGAAACTTGAAGCTTATGCACGGCTCGGCAAGGGAAAAAATCACGCAAAGTGGCAACCAGTCTCAATGTGCGCCTACAAATACTACCCAAAAATAGAGATTTCCAGCAAAGACTGTGATTCCTGTGGAAAATGTGTGGAAATCTGTCCAAAAAGAGTATTGGCAAAGACCGAAAATAAGATAGAAATTAAGGATTTGATGGCTTGCACGTTATGCCAAGACTGTGCTGAAGCTTGCCCACGAGATCTTCGTGCGATAAAAGTCGGCTGGGAAGAAAACTCATTTATATTCAGCCTAGAATCTACGGGTGGGCTTCCGCCGGAGAGAATAATGGCAGAGGCCGTCAAAATACTGGACAAACAGCTTAAGGAGTTCGAAAGTCAGATCAAGGTGAAAAAGAGTGAAGAAGGCTAAAACGACAAACCCAGAGCTTGTACAGCTTATTCGGTTTTTGAGAAAACAAGGAAGAGAAAACAAGGCGGAGGTCTGGGGAGATGTTGCAGATCGCTTGGCCAAGCCCAGAAGAAGACGCTTGGCCGTGAATCTAAGCCGCTTGAATAGGTACACGCAAAAGAACGAAACGGTAGTGGTGCCAGGCAAGGTCCTGAGCGCGGGCGAATTAAGTCACTCGGTAACGGTAACAGCCTTCGCTTTTTCTGAAAAGGCAAAAGAGAAGATAAATGCTGCAAAAGGCAAGTGCCTATCCTTCCCAGACTTGGTGAAGAAGAACCCGAAGGGGTCGAATGTTAAGATAATTGGGTGAGAAAAATGCAGACAACAACCAAACCCTTAACGATAATAGACGCAGAAGGCCTTATTCTTGGAAGGATGGCAACCTATGTTGCCAAGCGGCTACTCAATGGTGAGGAAATGGTTGTGGTAAACGCCGAAAAGGCGGTACTTTCAGGAAAGAAAAGTGGCAAAGCGGCAGACGCTAAAGAGTTCCTCGGAGTGGGACACCCAAGAATGGGGCCATTCCATTACAGAAGACCCGACAAGATAGTCCGAAAAAGCGTCAGAGGCATGCTTCCATTCAAACAACCAAAAGGCAAGCAAGCATACAAAAGGCTCAAAGTGTATATGGGAATACCCGCAGATTTCAAAGACCAAAAAATGGAAACAATAACAAATGCCCAAGCCAAAAAACTAGCATGCCAGCATTTCACTGTCGGCGAATTCGCAAAAGAAATAGGTTGGAATCCAGAGGAATGATTATGCGTGGTAAGAAAGTTCTTGTTGTTAGTGGAAAAAGAAAAACGGCAATAGCACGCGCAGTAGCCCGTCCTGGAATTGGAAGGATACGCATAAACCGAACTCCATTGGAAATATTCGAACCCGAAATATCGCGAGAAAAAATCAAGGAACCGCTCCTCCAAGCGGGGGACGAGGTTTGGAAGCAACTGGACGTAGACGTAAAGGTTTCAGGCGGAGGCTACATGGGGCAAGCAGAAGCAGCAAGGATGGCTATAGCCAACGCCTTGCTAAAATGGACAAAAAGTGCACACTTGCGCACGGTTTTTTCTGAGTATGACCGAACAATGATCGTTGGGGACGCCAGGAAGAAGGAACCTAAGAAGTTCGGGGGACCCGGAGCGCGAGCAAAAGAGCAGAAGAGCTACAGATAAAGAGGCTACTGCATGATTATACCTGTCAGATGCTTCACGTGCGGCAAACTGATTGGAGACAAATGGGAAGAATTCGCAAGAAGAGTCAAATCTGGAGAAAACGCAGGCGAAGTTCTGGACAATCTAGGGATTAAGAGATATTGCTGTAGACGCATGTTGTTGTCACACGTGGAGATCGTTGATGAAGTTTTGCGCTTCTACGAAGAGGCTGAGAAACGGAAAGAGGCAAGAAACTACTAGTGGACGAGTGAGAAAGGAGAATAAGATTGTCGACAGTCATTGAAGATCTCATTGCTCGCAAAGTTTTCAACAGTCGCGGCGAAGAAACAATAGAAGTCGATGTTGTCACAACCTCGGGGTTTGGAAGAGCATCTGCCCCTGCTGGGAAGAGTCGTGGAAAAGCTGAAGTTGCATACTATCCACAGAACGGCGTGGACCAAGCCTTGAAAAAGGTTGAAGAGCTCATAACACCAGAGATTGTGGGATTGAACGCGAATTTTCAAGAGGAAATTGACAGAACACTGCACGATCTTGACGGCTCAAAAGATTTCAAAGTCATAGGCGGGAACACTGCTTTTGCCATATCACTTGCCAACGCGGAAGCTGCGGCAAACTCCCTTGGTTCCCTTCTTTTCCAGTATTTAGGCGGGCAGGTTGCCCATGAGCTCCCGTATCCGCTTGGAAACACAATAAGCGGCGGGCAACACACGCAGGGAAAATCTCCAGATATTCAAGAATTTCTGATCCTACCACACGGAGCTGAATCCTTCCAAGATGCTGCCTCAGCTAACATACAAGCTCACCGAATGATTGGCGACATTCTGCGAAAGAAGGACAAGCTTTTCACGGGAGGGAAAAGCGACGAAGGAGCTTGGATAGCCAACATCGAGGACTTGCAGGCTCTTGAGATCGTGGCAAATGTGTGTGAGGAAGTTGGTGACGAGCTAGGCTTTGAATGCGGCATGGGCATTGACGTTGCCGCCTCTTCACTATGGAATGGTAAAGGCAGAAAATACGTCTATGAAAGAGAAAGAAGAAAACGCGATCCAGGCGAGCAGTTGGATTTCATTCTAGAACTTATCATGAAATATCATCTGTCCTATGTTGAAGACGCCTTTCATGAGGAAGACTTCGAGAGTTTTGCAGAACTCACCAAGAAAGCGCGGGATTGCCTAGTTTGCGGCGACGACCTTTTCACCACGAATGTTGAAAGACTAAGCCGTGGTGTGAAGGTGCGAGCGGGCAATGCCATCATAATAAAGGTAAATCAGGTTGGCACGCTTACGGATGCTCAGGAAACGGTTGAAATGGCAAAGAAAAACGGATACGTGCCAATAATGGCTCATCGTTCAGGTGACACATGCGACTGGCATATAGCTCAGTTGGCAGTGGCGTTTAAGTGCCCCATAATAAAAACGGGAATTGTTGAAGGAGCACGAATCGCAAAGATAAATGAGTTAATAAGGATCGAAGAATTCTTGGGAGATAGGGCCGAAATGGCTGATCTCAAGATGCTTTAGGAGGAAGAGAGTTGTCAGAAGACGAGGAAATCAAAAAGGAAGAAGAAACCGAAGAACCAGTGGAAGAAGAGGTAAAACCTGAAACTGCAGAGGAAACGCAGACGGCAGAAGCAGCTGTTCCGGAAGAAGAACTGCTAATGCCCCAGGACACGTTGTTGTCTGCAGGAATACACATTGGCACAAGAATGAAAACCGGGGACATGGAGCCATTCATATACCGTGTCAGACCAGACGGACTATTCGTACTTGACGTTAAGAAAACAGATGATCGAATGAGGGCCGCGGCAAAATTCCTAGCGCGATTCGAACCAACAAAAGTCGCCGCGGCTGCAGCCAGACTTTACGCGCAGGAACCAGTCAAGAAGTTCTGTGAAGTAACCAAATCAACGCCGGTGATTGGGCGCTTCATACCAGGACTTCTATCAAATCCGCTTTACCCTAATCACATTGAACCAGAAGTACTCGTAGTGTCAGATCCAAGAGCGGATGCTCAAGCAGTCAAAGAAGCCGCTGTAATAGGAATACCCGTAGTTGCTTTATGCAGCACGGACAACGAATTTGCTGGCGTAGACCTAGTCATACCAACAAACAACAAGGGGAGACGCGCCTTAGCAGTCATTTACTGGCTCTTGGCAAGACAAGTGATGCGGGAAAGAGGAGAACTTCCGGCAGATAAGGATTTGGCCCTGGCGATTGATGATTTTGAGGCGAAGATCACAAAGGAAGAGGAGGAAATCTAGCCTAATGGCGAAGGTTCGGCTGCCATGTCAAGCCGGAGCCTTCTACGAAGGAACTGAGAAATCATTAAGGAAACAAGTAGAAGATTGCTTTCTTCATAGGCTTGGGCCAGGAAAGCTCCCAGAGGTGTCCAAGTCCGGCTTGAAGCATGTTGTGGGGTTAGTTTGTCCGCACGCTGGTTACATGTTTTCAGGTCCAGTGGCGGCTCACGCCTATTACAAACTTGCTGCGGATGGTAGGCCTGATGTTGTCGTAGTCTTAGGTCCAAACCACACTGGTTATGGTAGCGCCTTGGCTGTGATGAATGAAGGTGCTTGGCGAACACCATTGGGCGATGTCGAAGTAGACAGCGAGATAGCCAGCAAGATTGTGCGAGAATCACGGATTGTCGATATTGACGAGTCTGCTCATAGTTACGAGCATTCCATCGAAGTTCAGCTTCCGTTTCTCCAATACGTTTACGGTTCACAGTTCAAGACTGTGCCAATCTGTTTCTTAATGCAGGACCTATCCTCAGCTAGAGAAGTAGGGCAAGCCGTGGGTAAGGTTTTGGCTGGCAAGAACGCGGTTGTCATAGCCTCTTCAGACATGACACACTATGAACCACAGCAGAGAGCCGCGGCGAACGACAAGCTGGCTCTTGAAGCAGTGGAGGCAATGGATGAAGCTGAATTCTTTTCAGTCATTGAGAGGCATCGTATCAGTGCTTGTGGGTATGGACCCATAGCCGCTTTGATTGTTGCTGCGAAGGTTATGGGTGGGATAGAGGCAAAATTATTATGCTATAAGACCAGTGGAGATATAGTCGGCGACTACTCAAGCGTGGTAGGGTATGCCGCCGTGGCTTTAACGAAATAGTGGTGTAGAATGGGGGTCGTTGCCTCTGCTCCCGCAAAAATCATACTTTTCGGAGAGCACTTCGTCGTCTACGGTGAACCAGCCATAGTTCTAGCCATAGACAAAAGAGCATTTGCCAGAGTGGAAAACCGTGATGACAACGTTCTTCATTTTCGCTCAACAAACTTGGATCTCGCAGGATATTTCGAAGGTAACTCCTTCAGAATTGAACAAGGCAATCCAAGAGAAGGCAGAATCAAGTTCGAACCAGTTAAGCAGGCAGTAGAAAAAGTTCTAGAAAAACATGGAAAAAAGGTCGGCTTGAGTATTGAAATCAACTCGACTGTTCCAGTTGGGGCGGGCCTAGGTTCTTCAGCGGCTGTGGTGGCAGCTGCAACAGCAGCGACCAATGGACTTTTAGGTGTGAATTTGTCAAGGGAAGAAATATTTCGTATCGCATTTGAAGCGGAGAAATTTGTGCATGGCACGCCGTCTGGAATAGACCCTGCAATCTCTACTTTTGGCGGAACACTTTTGTTTCAGATGGATACTGGGTTTAAGCCCTTAGAGGCTAAGGTGGATATTCCGCTTGTCATTGGTGATACGGGCGTTGAAAGGTCTACGCGGGTCCAAGTTGAAAAAGTCCGAAGCCTTGTGGATAAATATCCGCGGATCACTAAATCTATCATGAAAGCCGCGCGTGAAATTGTACTGAGAGCCATAGATGCGTTCAATGAGAATGATTTGGAAACTCTTGGAACGTTGATGAATATGAATCACGCTTTGCTCTATGGGGTAGGAGTGTCAGATGAATCTTTGGAATGGCTAGCAAACGCTGCACGCAAAGCAGGAGCTTTAGGCGCAAAACTGACTGGCGCTGGTGGGGGAGGGTGCATGATTGCGTTAGCAAAAGATGAAAGACTTGATCAGGTGATGGAGGCCATTCAAAGGGCAGGCGGAAGACCATTCGTAGCTAGGAAAACCGACGAAGGCGTCAGAATTGAGCGAGGCTAAATCCACAATTTTGAAATTCGGTGGTTCAGTAATCACCGACAAGAGCGGAGAGCTTGTTGCTCGAACGCAGGTCATAGACCGTTTAGCAGATGAGACGCAGAAGGCACAAGTGAAAAATCTGGTGATTGTGCATGGGGGCGGAAGCTTTGGTCATCCATCAGCTCAAAGAAATGCTATAAAAGAGGGATTCAAAGATCCACGCCAGCTTATCGGTTTTGCGGAAACCCATCACTTCATGACGGTGCTCAACGGTCTGGTCATGGATTCGCTGATCATGCACGGCGTTCCAGCAGTAAGTATCACGCCATCATCAATAGTGACAACGGAAAACGGAAGAATCAGAAGTTTCGAGGACGCACCGCTGAAAATGCTGCTGAAGTTGGGCTTCTTGCCAGTTCTCTACGGAGACACAGTAGCAGACACAAAGCTAGGATTCACCATATTGTCAGGCGACCAGCTCGCCTCCGCACTTGCCACAAAGTTCAACGCTGACCGCATCATAATGGGCGTTGACGTTGACGGTTTATACGAAGCCGATCCTAAGAATGAGAAAAGTGCTAAAAAGTTTGCACATTTGACATTGGAAGAGCTAAGAAGGCTCTATAATAAGCTAGGAAAACCATCGGTTTCTGATGTTACAGGAGGCATGTTTGGCAAAATAACCGAGCTTCTGCAGGCCTTGGAGCAAGGGATCCCAGTAACCATCGTGAATGCAACGAAGCCGAACTATATTTACAGGGCGCTGAGAGGAGAGAAGACAGAAGGCACTCTGATAGAGAAGGAATAGGTTTGGCGAAAGAAACGAGAAAGCGCAAGGCAGATCACATAAGAATCTCTCTGAACCAGAATGTTCAGGCTAGAAAAGCAACAACAGGTTTCGAGGACATTCACTTCATTCACCGGGCTTTGCCAGAAGTCAACAGACAAGAGATAGATCTGTCTACTACGGTTTTCGGTCACAGGTTTTCCGCGCCCTTGATTGTCGGCGCTATAACTGGTGGAACAGAGGAAGCGATGAAGATCAATGCAACAATAGCTGAAGCTGTGGAAGAGTTGGGCTTGGGCATGGGCGTTGGTAGCCAACGTGCAGCAATAGAAGACAAGAGATTGGAGAGAACTTTCGCTATCGTTAGAAAGAAGGCTCCTAAAGCTTTTCTAATCGCAAACGTTGGAGGAGTGCAACTCGTAAACGGCTATGGCTTGAAAGAAGCCAAAAAAGCCATCGAGATGATCGAAGCAGACGCCATCGCTGTACACCTAAACTCGTTGCAGGAGGCTGTTCAGCCAGAGGGCCAGACAAACTTCAAAGGAGTGCTCGAAAGGATAAGAGAAATAACCAGAGAATTGGACAAGCCTGTTATTGCAAAAGAAACTGGTGCCGGCATATCAGCTGAAGAAGCCGCGAGACTTGAGGAAGGAGGGGTCAAGGGAATAGACGTGAGTGGCGCAGGTGGTACGAGCTTTGCAGCTGTAGAATATTACCGCGCCAGAAGACGAGAAAATTATTCCCAACGTAGGCTAGGTGATGTTTTCTGGGATTGGGGCACTCCAACGGCCATAGGCATTGTTGAAGTCTCTCAAACAGTAAACGTTCCAGTAATTGCTTCTGGAGGAATACGGAACGGCGTCGATGTGGCCAAGGCTGTGTCCTTGGGGGCCAGTCTAGCGAGCTTTTCGCAACCAGTTTTGCAGGAGGCAATGAAAGGCGTAGAGCAAACAAAAGCTACGCTTTCACTTTTGATAGAAGAACTAAGAAACGTAATGTTTCTCGTAGGAGCGGAATCGGTTCAGAATCTACGGAGAACTCCGCTGGTAGTGACCGGCAGGTCAGCGGAATGGCTAAGGGCGCGTGGATTCGACATTGAAAGTTACCCAAGAAGAGGGAGAAGTTGAGGATTGAATGTCGAAAAGTTTCTTGAAGAGAAAGCAGCTATAGTAGACAAGGCTATCGAGAAGTACATTCCAAGAACCCTCACAAAGAACGCCATCATCTTCAAGATAAGCCCACCAAACTATGCATACAATCTCGAAGCTTTGAACAAGGCAGTTGCCGATCCGATCTGGGAGTTCCTTGACAGAGGGGGAAAGAGGTGGCGGCCAGCCTTGTTTCTGCTAATCTGTGAAGCTTTAAGTAAAAACCCTGATAAATTCGTTGATTTTGCCATAATCCCTGAAGTTGTTCACAACGGAACGTTAATGACAGATGACGTTGAGGACGCGACTGAACTTCGCAGGGGAAAGCTATGCACTTACAAAATATATGGCGTGGACATTGCGATAAATGCTGGGAATGCAATGTACTATCTACCGCTCTTACCGCTCATGGAAAGCAAGCGGAAGATCCCTGCCGAGAGGCTTTCTGAAATCTACGAGGTTTATGTGCAAGAGATGATCAATCTAAGCCTAGGTCAAGCAATGGACATTGCTTGGCATAGAGGATTAGCAAACGCAGACAACATAGATGAAAAAGACTACTTACAGATGTGCGCCTACAAGACTGGGACTCTCGCAAGAATGTCCGCGAAGATTGCTTCCATTCTTGCAGAGGCAGATGAGGAACTCGTTGAAAGGCTTGGACGTTTCGCCGAAAGCATAGGAATTGCTTTCCAAATGCAAGACGATGTGCTTGACCTGACCAGCAAGGAATTTGAGAAAAAGAAGGGCGGGCGTGGACAGGACATAACCGAAGGGAAACGAAGTCTGATAGTTGTTCATACATTAAAGGCTGCGGATCTTCAAGATAGAAGGCGGCTTGTTGAAATCCTCAATATGCACTCTTCAGACCAGAAGCTCAGAGATGAAGCCATCGCAATAATGGAAAAATACGGCTCCATAGAATATGTCAAGCAATTTGCGAGCAAAATAGTTCAGCAAAGCTTGATGGAAGTCGAAGAGCGGTTGCCTTCCTCAGATGGGAAGCAAAAGCTAAAAGCCTTCGCAGAATTCATGATTGAAAGAAAAATCTGAACCCTATAGAGTGCAAAACCCTTGACACTTGAAGATGACACTGAACTGCGTGAAATTGTTAGAAAAACGGCTTTGTTAAACGCGGTCAAGCATGGCGGCAAGGCCCAAACAGGTGCCCTCGTTGGAAAAATATTGGGCGAGAAGCCAGAGTTCAGGGGTAAAGTCAAAGAAATATCAGCCCTGATCAACAGCATTGTTCAAGAAGTCAACAAGCTTTCACCAAGCGAACAGAAACGCATCGTCGAGCAAAAATGGCCTGAAGCCCTCGTGAAAGAAAAGGCTGAAGAGGAAAAGCACCTTCCACCTTTGCCCAATGTGGACAAGTACCCTCAAGTCGTGACTCGGTATTCGCCTAACCCCGATTGTGTCCTGCATCTGGGTTCGGCCAGAGCTATCATTCTCTGTTACGAGTATGCCAAACTATACAAGGGCAGGTTCATTTTGCGCTTCGAGGATACAGACCCAAGAACAAAGAGACCGGTCTTGGAGTTCTACGATCGTATCAGAGAAGACATGGCTTGGATTGGCTGCAAACCAGACGAAGAGTACATTCAAAGTGACAGAATCCCCATTTACTATGAATATGCTGAGAAGCTTCTGAACGATGGGAACGCATACGTCTGCACATGCCAACCGGAGCTTTTCAGAGAAGAAGTGCTAGCCAGCAAACCATGTAAATGCCGCAACTTGAAACCGAAAGAGCATCTGGCACGATGGCAACGCATGCTCGAAGGCGGCTACAAAGAAGGAGAAGCAGTAGTTCGTGTGAAAACCGATTTGAATCATCCTAATCCTGCTGTTCGAGATTGGCCTGCTGCGCGCGTCATTGACATTGAGAAATGTCCGCATCCGCGAGTTGGGGTTAAATTTCGTGTGTGGCCGCTTTATAATCTCGCCTGCGGTGTGGATGATCACTTGCTGGGCATTACGCATATAATCCGAGGAAAGGAACACTTGACCAACCAGGTTCGGCAGGAATACATGTACAAGCATCTGGGCTGGGAATATCCAGAAGCCATACATTATGGTAGGTTGAAAATCACTGGAGCATACTTGAGCAAGTCGAAAATCGTCCAAGGAATAAGAGAGGGCCTATTCAAGGATTGGGATGACCCGCGGCTTGCGACTTTTGCAGCCCTTAGGAGAAGAGGGATAACGCCAGAAGCAATCAAGAAAATGATAATCGACGTTGGTCCAAAAACACAGGACATTGTTTTAAGCTGGGAGAATCTATATGCGTATAACCGTAAGATCGTTGATCCAACGGCTGACAGATACTTCTTCGTCCAGAACCCAATAGAGCTGACAGTGAAGATAGTTCCGAAAGAGTTTTCTCCTAAGCTCCATCTACACCCGGAGCATCCTGAAAGAGGCTTCAGACAATACACTATCAAGCCAAGCAGGGAGAACAGTTCGGCAGTGTTTTGGGTTTCAAACAAAGACATAGATACCTCAAAAAAGGGTATGATAATCCGGTTGATGGAACTGTTCAACATAGTAATCGAAAAAGTAGACCTATATTCTGCTGAAGCCAATTTCGCAAGTGAATCCTACGAGGAAGCAAGAAAGGCAAAAGCTCAGCTGATTCACTGGATCCCAGTCGGAGGAGACATGCCTTGCAGTGTGATTATGCCTGACGCGACGATAGCCGAAGGAATTGCTGAAAAAGCGTGCAAGAGATTAAAGCCAGATACCGTAATACAGTTTGAAAGGTTCGGCTTCGTGAGAATTGATCAAGTAAACACGAAGTTAACTGCGTACTATAGTCAAAAGTGAACGTGAGGGACAGGAAATCATGCGTCAACAAGATAAAGTCATAATTTGGCCAGCTTACTTCGATTCCGCGAAGACCAGAGCTAAAGGAAGAAGAATTCCCAAGAGTTTGAATGTGCCTTCTCCAAAGATTTTGGAGATAAAAGATGCTGCAGAAAAGCTTCATCTGGAATATGAACTCGTAGCTGATGTCGCTTATCCAAAGACGCCGTGGGTGAAAACGGGCATGCTCCTAGTGAAGAAAAAGAAGTCAAAAGACAAGACAATCAATGAGATTGCGAGGCAATTGCTAAAGACTCGCAGCTCCGCTACGCCAGCGATAACAAAATAAAGATGGGCCAATCAGCTTTTCTTTTCAGGACCGATTACAACGGCATTTAGGACTCCATCCTGTCCTGGACGAGAAGTAACACGTGCCAAGCCCAAAGAGGTTTCTATCACGGCACCTTTGGTTATGACGCCTCTTCGGTCGTAGTCAATGTTTGCAGGGTTCTTGACAACCCTTGTGATTTCTACTTTCTTTGTCTTTCCGCTTTTCATGTCAGTTACACATGCGAACTTGGCTGCCAAGATTTTGCGTTTCAGGTTTCCACCCCTTCCTCGGGAGAACTTCAGTTTCGGTTCGCCCAACGTGGTTTCGACTGGGAATGAGCCTTGCTCGAACTTTCTCTTCTTTCTGTAAGCTCGTTTTACGCCCGCTGAAGGCTTTCTCTTGCGCAAACCACCGTGCCAAACTGACATTGTCTATTTCCTCTATGATGGCGAATCGAGCGTTGATTATCAACCTTTGCTTCGCATATAAACCTATCCATTTAAGGGCTGTGGGTTTTCTTGTTTCAGGTTTTCTTCAAAAACGTGCTTCAGCTCTCTTTTCATGGTTGCAGTGTCATGGCTTAGAGCGAAATAGTCCGCAAAATACTCAGTTGTATTAAGAACAGACGAGCGTCCGCTTCTTTCGCTGGCAATTAGCCCCATCTCTTTCAACATTTTAACGTGGCCATAAGCATGGTGACCTCGCACTTCAATGACTCTTTTCTGAGATATGGGCTGTCTGTAGGCTATGTAGGAAAGCGTTTTTAACGGTCCTATAGAGAGTAATGGTCGGTTGACAAGTTTCTTAACATGCGGCGTATAGTCGCTCTTAAGCTGTAGAACGTATCTTTCATCCTTTAACTCTAGGATCTCAAGTGCGGAGTTTCTGTTTGCATATTCATGCATAAGGGTTTGCGCAAGTTTCTTCGTCTTGTTCTTTGAGCGCGTCTTCAACACCAAGCATAACCCATTTATGTCAAGTGGGTGTCCTGCAACGTACAACGCGGCTTCTATCAAAGCCAGCTCGCGTTGGGTTTTCTTTTCAGCTTGTTTTTCCTCAATGCAAGTGTCTATGTCAATTGGTTGTTTTCCCGTTTTCTGCAAGTCTTAGATCTCCAACCGTTACGTATATTTCCAAGGAATCTTCATTCTGCCACAAGTTGATTTTTCCTTCCTGTGCCAAGAACAATAAGAGAATGAAGGTTCGAATGGCTTCAAGCCGCACGATGCCTCTTATCAATGTTGAGAATTCTATTATTCCTGCGCCTTTCACCCTTTCCGAAAGAGTCTCGTAAAGCTTCTCCATCTGGCGCTCGATTTCCATCAAGAACAATTCAAACTGGGGCAGAATCTCCGAAGGCGTTGGAAGAAGCGGCTCTTGAATGGGCTTATCGAGGCGAATGAGCTTTTCTCCTTTCAAAACTTCGTCTAAGACTTCAAGCAGATGGCTTATTGTGGTTGAGGTCAACTCGTGTCTCAAGGGCAGAAACAGGGGCGGCGGAAGGAAGTCCTGAGGACTCTTTGGTGGAGGTGGAGGTTCTTCAAGCCTTAGCAGGAGTTTTGACTTCATCAGGTATATGAGGGCTGAAGAGTCTAGGGCTACTCCTGATGCTCTGAAGTCTACTTGCCCAGATTTCTCCATTTCTTCAAGGAAGGATGCCAGCAAGTATGCGATGTTGACGTTCCAAGGCGTGAGTCTTTCAAGCTTGTGAAATTCGAAGAGTATGTTCCACGGAGGATGCAGATAGAAGGGTCTTCTCAAGACTGCTGGGGTCATGAGCTTGGCACCTCCAATAGGTTTGTTGCAATGACGTTTGAGACCCCGTTTCGTCCATAGACGCCATAGACCTTCTGCGCTTTGTTAACCATTTCAGGCTTCAGCGTGATAGTTATGAACTGAGTTTTCTCCGATTCTTCCAGAAGAAGGTCGGCTAGTCTTGACACGTGAAATGCGTCAAGGTGGGCATCCACTTCATCGAGCACGTAGAAGGATGCGGGGGTAAAGTCTCTTAGAGCGAATATGAATGCGACCGCCGCGACTGAACGCTCTCCGCCGCTGGCTCCGCTTACGACTATTGAAGGCTTGTTGGGAAATTGAACGAGCATGTCTATGCCGCCTGCGAATGGTTCATCCATGTTTTCGATTTTTAGCGTCGCTGTTCCGCCGCCCGTAATCTTGGCGAAGTATTTCTGCAGGTTAAGGCTGATTTTGTCAAAGGCTTCGATGAAGACTTTGCGTTTTTTCTGTTCGATCTTATCCATAAACTGAACAATGGCTTGCTCTTCTTTTTCAAGTTCGTTCATTCTCATTGACAGTTGTTTGTAACGTGAGATTTGTTCAGCATAGTGAGAGAGAGCAAGTTGGTTTATTGCACCTATTCTTTCAAGTTCAAACTGCATCATCTTGATCGATGTCTCGGCTTCCTCAACCTGTTTCAGCGTGACTTCCAATGGTTGTTCATAGCCGAATTGTCTGAGCTGGTTGCGGTATTGTTCAAGTTGCAGTAATGATGTTTGAATGTTTAGTTGAAGATGGTTTAGTAGGCGGTCGGTCTGCTCATATTCAGAATCAAGCTTGCGAAGGTCTTTGTCTATGTCGTCTATTTGGCTAGTGAACTTCTTTGATTCTTCCCTTGCTGCAAACACGCTTTTGGAGAGTTCAACGCGGCTTTTTTCTAGTTCTGACAATTCTTGTTTTAGGGCTTCTCTTTCCTGTAGGGCTTCCTCCACGTCTTTTTCTACTTTTCTTTGTTGTTGCTCAACTTTTCCAAGTTGGATCTTGGAATTCTGGTAACCGACTCTTAGGACGTTGTCGTATTGTGATTGGAGTGTCAAGATTTCGGTTTGGAAGGTGCCGAGTCTTTGTCTTAATGTGATTGTTTCCTCGGCAAGTTTCTCCCTTTTAACCGCCATCTCCTGAATGTTTCCCGGGTCAGTTTTCTTCCTCAAAGCCACTAGCTCAGTTTGAAACTTTCGAATCTGCTTTTGAAGCGTGCTCCTTTCGGCTCTGTCAACCCACATTCTTGACTTTTCAACTTCAATCTCTTTCTCTACGTGTGCAATGAGGTGATCTACTCTTCTGACGTTCGATCTTGTTCTTCGGGTGCTTCTTTTGACTCTGACTAGCTCTCTTTCAAGCGTGATTATGGCGTCCGATAAGCGTGCGATCTCAATGCGGGTTCTGTCTATTTCCTCCTCGAAAGTGGTTATGTCGCTTCCTCTTCTTGAGAGGTGTTGTTGAAGGGCGCTGACAGCTTCATCCAAGCTCTTAATTGCCGCGTCGCTTGGGATAATCGCTGAGAAATCTATCGGCGCGCGGTAGAAGCCAGTTTCAAAGGCGTTGCCTGCTTCGTAAAGGTCGCCGTTCACAGTGACAACACGATGTCCTTCGCTGGATAAGGTGAAAGCGGTTTTGTCGTCTGAAACGACGAACGTGTCGCCGAAGACGAAGTGAACTGCTGGTTCATAGCTCTTGTCATATTTCAGGAATATCGGAGCTAGACCACTAACGCCTTCTTTTTGGGGAACCTTCGAAGGTTTTGCGGTTGCCGCTCCTTCAATTGGGATAATCTTTATTCTCCCAAGCTTCATTTTTCTCAAGGTTTCTGTGCACGCAAAGGCTGCGTCAAAATTCTTTACAACTATGGCGTCAAGCCATCCGACCGCTGCAGCTTCGATTGCTCGTTGATAGGTTCTGTCAATCCTTATCAGGCTACGCAGTCGACCGTAGATGCCCTGAATGACGCCTAGGTCACCGAGTTCTTCTATGCTTCTCAGCACTTTTTCCTCAGATGCTACTGTTTCAGCAAGCTCTCTCTGAGTGATGAACTCTACCACCGCTTCGCGCGCTGAATCACCAATCTTTCCTGCTTCAGCGATTTCTTGTTGTACGGCTTCTCTTTGGACTATTCTTCGTTCAAGAGTTTTTTCTATGCTTTTCAGTTGGGTTTTCTGTTCCTTCTGAACTTTTTCCAGTTCGATGAATGATTTTTCTAGTTCGGCAAGTGTTGTGGCGAATCTTTCTTTGCGGTAATTCAGGTCTTTGAGCCTTCTTGCGCGGATTTTGATGGCTGTCTGGCTTTTTGAATATTCCGACCTTAGGACTGAAAACCTCTTGTAGTTGTTGTCGAGACCCAATTCGAGTTCGCGGATTCTTTTGCTGTTTTCTCCTACGTTTTCCCAGAGTTGGGCAGTTTCTTGCGCAAGGGCATCGTGTTCTGCCTGTTTGATGTTTATTTCGTTGGAAATTCCGTCATGTTCGCTTTTCAGATGCTTGATTTTCTGACGGTTTTCGCGGATTTCGTTTCTTATAGACTGGTATTGTTGGACGCTGTTTTCTCTCACTCGTTTTAGACCTTCGAGGCTAATCTTGCCTGAGCTTATCTTTGTCGTAAATTCTGTGAGCTTTGATTTTAGTTCGCCGATTCTTATCTGGACCTTCAGTACTTGTGAACCGCCCTCTTCGACCATTTCTGAGCTTAGTTTGCGCCATTCGCCTTCGATTCCTCTTCTTTTTGACCTTTGGCCTTCGCGCAGTTCTCTTAGCTTTTCAACTCTGCTTCTGACTTTGTCCGCTTCGGCAGAGCTTTCAGCTGTTCTCTTTTGTATTTGTGCCATGGCATGCGAGATTTCGGTGGTTTCAAACTTTTTTATTTCGCCTTGGATGAATGTAGCTCTTAGTAGTTCGTTGCGCTCTCTTTCTAGGTCGTCAAGTCTTTTTTGCACTTCGTCTATTCTGCCCATGGCTGTGCGTATGGAGATGTCTGCCACTCGCAGTTTTTCTTCGGCTTCAGCTTTCTCAGCGTCATATTGGCCGATGCCGACTAGGTCTTCTATGATTTTTCTTCGTTCCATGAGAGAAATGTCTGTCAGGCGGGTTATCGTGCCTTGGAGGACTATGTTTTGACTTGAGCTGCTTATCCCTGCCATTGAGAGGATTTCCTGGATGTGCGCTCTTGAGATTCTTCTGCCATTAAGCCTGTACACGCTTTGTCCGTTTCGGTAGACCTCGCGGGATATGGTGACGGTGGTTGTGTCGACTGGCATTCTGCCGTCCGCGTTGTCGAACTGGATTATGACCTTAGCCATTTTTGCCTTTTCAAGTCCCGCCTTTTCAGATCCGTGGAAGATCAGTTTGGCGGCGGTTTCGGCACGGAGTCTTCTGGTGCTCAACTCGCCTAACGCAAACAAGAGCGCATCTAGAATGTTTGTTTTTCCGCTTCCGTTTGGGCCTGTGATGGCTGTGAAGCCGTTACCTAGGGCTATTTTAACGATTTGTGGCCCGAATGATTTGAAGCCTTTAAGTTCGATTTTCTTAATGTAGGGCATTCAGTTTGCGCCCTCACCTTCCGCGGAAGCGGACTGTCCTTTCTTTTAGACTGTTCTGTATGATGTTTGTATAAAAATTATTGTATCGTATAGGCTTTAACGGTTATGTACCTTTTTGCCGACATTTTCTGGTTTTTGATTCGTGTTTTGTAGTCATTTTCTTGACAAAGTCCTTAACGTGCTTGTCCGTGCCATAGACGAGTATGCAGCCGTCGTTTTGGCTCTTGATCGAAAGGGATGATTCGTTGGCAAGTGCCTTTATTCTTGCGGGTGGTAGATCGGTTGAAGGCTTGACTCGAATCCATTTCTGTTCGCGCGGAAAACCCCAAATGAACCGCTCTTTTTCCTCTTCGTCATCTGATACTTTTCCGCTTGCCGCGTTGATTTTCCTGAGCCACTCGTTGGCATACTCCTTTCCAAAGCGCTTCTCACCTTCAGAAATCAAATAAGATTCGACATTGACAAGGTAAGCCTCAATCTCCTCCAATATTCCGCTACTGCCTTGCGGGGTCTTCTTCGCGCTGAGGATGGTTCTTGCCGATTTCAGGTCACTCATGATCTTGTTTGGGACAGCAGCGCCTCTTTTTCGGAAGTCAGCAACCATCTGATCTAAGACTTTCCAAACGGACAAGTAACCCATTGTTTTATGCTTCCGTGAGGTTGTGTTCTATGTTTTGTATTATGAAGAGTTTGCAGGTTTTCGCGGAGTTTGGCCCTCTGATTTGTCGTGTGTCTGAATTTCGTTGTCGGACAAAAGGGGCATGCGCTGCCTGCCTTCCATGTAAGTCTTGGCTGAGTTGTCTCCGAGTTTCGCTTTTGGCTCTCTGCGCAATTTTAACCCCCTATATATAGGTTCAACATGCTTTTTTGATTTGAATGTCGGGTTTGGCTGGTGAGAAATTGTTCCTGATTTCTCTCCGGCATTGCATTAGCATCATCCACACTCGCAGCTGTCTTCTGGTTCTGTGCGCAAGGCATTTATTTAAGCAAATCATCCATGAATTCTGTGAGTTCACATATTTGCCACTGAAGGAGAATGAGAAATGAAACCGGCTTTGCTCGTCATAGACGTACAGAACGAGTTCTTCAACCTCAATCAGGCTTGTTCGGACTCCCTGAAGTCGGCGATTGAGTACATAAATGCCGCAATCGGCCTTTTCAGGAAAAAGAATCTCCCCATCATAGTCATACAGCATAAGAGTGAGGAGGAAGGTCTTGTGCCAGGCAAATCGGATTTTGATGTTCCTGAGAGTGTGAAGCTTGAGCCTCAGGACATGCGCATCGTGAAAACGTATGGCAACTCTTTCACAAAGACAGGGCTTGCAGAAAGATTAAGAGAGCTTGGGGTTGACACCGTTATTGTGACGGGTTTTTGTGCAGAGTTTTGCGTTTTATCCACGTACAGAGGTGCGCAGGACCTTGACTTTACACCTATAATGTTGAAGGGTTCACTTGCGTCTGATAATGCAGAGCACATCAGGTTCGTGGAAGAGATTGCGGAGACGATATCTTCTGGCGCTCTGAAGGCATTGCTCTGACTCTGCTCCCCCTATCTCTGCAATTCCTCTAGAAGCGCACGAAGTGAATGATTAACAAGAACAGCTTGTGCTTTGTTCAGTTTCTGGTTGGATAAAACTTTACCCCAAACCAAACAGGACTGATAATATGGTCTAATCTTGTTACAAAAGGTCAAAAATCTCTTTCAGACTGGAGATAGTTTTGACACCAGCAATAGGCTTGCCTTCTCTTTGAATCAGGATGGCTTTCATTCCAACTTTCTGGGCTCCTAAATAGTCTGCTTCTAACTGATCTCCTACAAAAACAGCTTCCTGAGACTTCGTGCCCAGTTGCTTTAGTGCATGTTTGAAAGCGCTTCGGTGAGGTTTTCGCTTTCCAGTAGTATTAACTCCAACATGCACATCAAAGAAACCCTCGAGTCCAGCTTTTGACACGATTTGTTCCACGTCTTCCTCGTATCCGCCCGTGACAATTCCCAGTTTCAGCTTCATCTGCTTGAGCCTATGCAGTGTCCTTCTCACATCTGGATAGACAAAAACCTTTGCGAACTCGAACCATCTGAAGTTCACTTCTTCAGCCAGTTTTCTTGCTTTCACCTTATCGGTTATTCCCAAATGCTTCAATTCAACCATATTCCATTCTGTATAGAACTCGTGTGCCGAGAGGCTACAATGTTCGTCAATGTCGAATTCTCGATTTCCTTTATTCATAGCCTGCCTCACCTCATCGATGGACTTGACTATGCCCAAAGTCTTGAGTATTTTCTGGAGTGTTTCTTCTGGATGCATGTATACGAGAGTGTTTCCTAAGTCAAACAACACAGCCTTGATTTTGGCAGTCTTAGGCATTATTTGACCACCTGTTTGATCTTAAGGTTTATTCAATACTTACTCAAATGCTAATAAGACTTAATGCATTGACACATTCAAAGGTCCGCAGCTATAACTTTTCCGCAAAGTCAAAAAAGCTGGCTTGAGAGGGCTGATAGAGAACAGTTCTATTTCGCAAGTTCTTCTTTGAGGTGGAGTTCAAACAATCTCCTGAATTCGGCAATTGTGTCATTTCCATATTGCTTAAGGTTTTCTTTCTCCACTTCTGCCCATTTTCTTGCGTTTTGTTCGAGAACGGCATTATGTTCGGGAGATTTACGTTTTAGCTTCCTGCTTAGTTCAGTTTCTTGTCGTGCCTTCTCAAAGATTCTCTTCATAATCGGTTGTGAGGTTTTCCAATCAATCTTGGACATGAAATCCACCCACCCAAAAACATTCTCGGGTCGGACTGTTTAAAAGACTTTTGACTATCTCGAAGGTGCTTGTAAAGAGTAATGGAAGAATCCTCTGTTCACTCTACACAAAAACCGCATTGGTTTCTGATATATCTCTTTTCTATCTGTGCTGAAGACGGAAGCAGGTTAATCTTGGTGACATCGACTTTGTCTATTCTCTTCAGTTTCAGGTAGTATTCTTTTGCCAAGCAACAGTAATTGTGTCTGATGATTTTCGAGAGTAGAATCACGTCTTTAGTTGATTTCCAGAGATTCCAAAATCTATGAATCTCCTCATTGAAAAGTGGGTCACACAATAGAGCATAGTGATTAAATAGACCCTCATCACACAATGCTCCGAACGCGGCTTCTCTTTCATATTGCTGTAACTCTTTATCAATGCTTATAGGCAAAAACGCCTCTTCAAATTCCTTATTGAAAGCGAACCACGGTCTCTCTTTCGTTTGAATCTCCTCAATTACCTTTCTCTTGAACATGTCTTCAGACAATTCGAATCTTTGAAGAATCGCAACCCCGTCTTTAGATAGAAAACCAGCAGTCAACAATTCTCCTTCCTTCACATCCAATGTGTTGTTTCGAAATCTATTATCGTTCCGTTCAGAGGTGGAGTAATCTCTATCTTGATTTTCTTCACCGTATCACCCCAAACAAAACTCTTTTTACGAAAGGTTGCCTTTAGCACTATCGATGATTTGAGGGGGCGTTTTGGAGTTAACTATTGAACTTGTTCCTTCTACGGTTTGGTATTCGTCTCTCTATAGATTATTGCCCAGAGAGGTTTGGGACAGAATAAGAAACGAAATCATCGAAAACAATGGGAGAAAATGTCAAATCTGTGGCGAAACAGAAGGAAAAATGAACCTTCACGAAATATGGGAATACAATGATGCTGAGCATGTTCAGAAGCTTAAAGGGTTCGTTCTTCTGTGTGCGATGTGTCACCATGTCAAGCATATTGGTTTAGCAGGAATACTTGCCAATGAGGGAAAGCTTGACTATTATGAAGTGATAGAACACTTCTGCAAAGTGAACAAGTGCACGAAAAACGATTTTGAAAAGCAAGAAAAAAAGGCGTTTGATGTCTGGAGTAAGCGTTCTCAGTATGAATGGAAACAAGATTTTGGCGAATACGGAGAGTTTTTCAAGAAATGAAGGAGTATTTTGATGGTTATTGGATTTGGCTTCTAAGTGATAAAAGACCAGACTACGCGATACTTGGTAAATATCTATTTTTCCATGAAGATAAAGACAAGCTCATTGAGGTAGCCAGAAACGAGATTGCTAACCACGGTTTTCACGAAGCTAAGGTTAATGAACACTTGCTTGAAGGTCAAACTGAACACGTTCTTTGTCTTTACTATAAGGATGATTCTCGAAAGCACGAACTTGCTGAAAGAAACAAGCAAGAATATGGTGTTAGATACAGATATTGGAAAAGTGACGAAGCAACTTTAAAGGGTCAGTATAGTCAAGAATTCTTAAGCAAACTTCCAAAGTCTGAAAGAAAGCATTTCACTTCAGAGAAAGAGGTTATTGAGTTCAGAGACAGGCAAGGACGACTCATCCTCAGACAAGCACGCTCGAAAAAAAAAGGGTAAAGTTTTATCCAACCAACCAACAACCGTGGGCACTTCACACTATAACTTGATTTCTTTTGAACTAACGATTTTTGTAAGGTCCTCATTTGATGGCGCGTTTGTATGCAGAGATGCGCCTACTTTCACGATTACTTTTTCTAGAAATAGTCTATCAACTGTGTCAAAGCTACTTATCTTAAGGGATTCCGCTTCTTTTAATGCTTGGGAATACAGTTTCGCGTCAAAGTCAACTTTTTTTGGGTCTAGAGCATTATAGCCAGCGGCTTTTCTCACAAATAAACCAATACCAATATGGGGAATATACTCGATATCTCTCCTTAAATAAGGCGACAAAATGCCAGTGTAGAGTTCATCATGCAAAGCAATAGCTTCTTCATTTCCTTTTTTTAGTAGAAGAAACAACCAGTGGTCCCAAGATTTCCTGAAGCCTCCTATATGAATGTGGAAAGGTTTCCAATTCTTCAATACTGTTTCAACATGTTCTGTTAATTTTGCTTCTTCAACCTCGCTGCAAGGAACTGGGAATATGAATGGTATGTGTGGTTTTAAAGAATCTACAAAAGGGTCATATTTTTTGCGAAAAGGCTTGATATTCTCTTCAGTTTTCCTATCAAACTTTGGATAATAAAGTAACACGTAATACATAATGTAAGAAGATGACGACCTTTCTTTTTAAAAACTTCGTCGCGCATAGCGCGCGCCAAGTTTCATTCCGAAACCCACTATATGTTCCAATGATTAGTACTATAAGGAACCTCAGCCATCAATTGTCATGGGCTGGTGAATAGTTTTGGCAAAAAGGGTGGTTCTGCTTTTGATTACTGTGCTGGCCGCTCTGGTTATTGCTTCTTCAATTCTGCTGATTGAGCTCGTGAGACTTAATGATGAACTAACCATGTCGAAAAGAGATTACGGTGAATACTGGTATGACTCGAACTGGGTAACCCAGTTTGTTGGATATGATTCAATCGCATCAGCAGTGCAAGCAAATGAAACCTACCTGATGCTAGTCGATAAAGCTCCACGAAAAGCTTACTGGATCATATATCTTCCAGAGGATGGTGGCTTGCCTTTGAAGCTGGAAACTTCAGAAATGGATAGCTACTACAAAGTGAATGGCACGTTCCGCAATTATGCCGTGAACTGCCCAGACGCAAAGCTCGTAATCATCTACACCGTGTTCAAGAATGGAACAGCAACACTGGAAAATGTCAGAACCATATGCTCAGGATATGAGCATCAAGAATACCCGTGAGCAGACGGGTTTGGTTTGGATATAACTTTACCCCAACCACCAGCAAAATACGACTCAATACTGCCATCCCTGACACTTCATGTCAGCCCTTTCCCTCTTCACCGTGCTCTCCTTCGCCTTTCGCATATGCGTACAGGCCGTGCGAATGCAGAACGAAACCGAGAGACGCCTGCACGTATTCTCTTGCAGCTGCAACATCATCCTTGTCATAGTTCTTCTTCTCCATGGCATGCTTGAACCTCTTCTGCAAGTCCTCTTCCACTGTTCGTTGCAGGAAAGCAGTCACTTTCTTCGGGTTTCCGTCTTTCAGCGCTTTCTCAGCCCTCTTCACCACAGGACCCCAGTCAAGCCCCGCAGGCTTCAATCCAGTGTAGGAAGCGCCTTCTCCCTCTCTGTGCAAACGCACTACAGTTTCGAAGAACCAATAGTCCGCAAGCTCAGCCGCTTGCTGCCCAAGCTTCCTTACGCTCAGTGCCTTTTCTAAAGCCGTCTGTATTCCTGCTTCAGCCTTCTTGGGCGCCCACGGAAGAACCAAGTTGACATTGCCCGAATCCAGCGCGACTCTTGCCGCAGTGACAACAGGTCCGTCGAGTGTGTCACAGTGTAGTGGCATACATTCACGTCCAAACTAACGTGTGACTATTCACCCTATATGATTTGACTATCGCTCCGAACTCATCACAGAGCCGCGGGAGTTTGTTTGCTTTGCTTTCTGTAAATCCAGATCACAAGCGGTAGTGCAATCGCAAGATACGCAACGTGAACTATTACTCTCGCCCATTCTGCGCTTATCGTATAGCCAAAAAGCACGGCGAGTATAGAACCTATTATGCCCTCGTCACGGAATGGGCTGCCCACCGGGATATTCAGCGCATATGCAGGCGTAGCCAGCCAACCTGCCGCAAACCCAGCCTTTTCAGAATATTTCAGTAACTCATGCACACCAGAACCGGCAAGCCCGCCTGCAAGCAGAATCAGCATTATGCTTGTAAAGTAGAAGAACTTTTGCAAGTTGATCTTGATGCCAACTACGAATATGGCGTAAGCCAGCAGGATTGCGGTTATGATTCCTGCAGACATTCCAATGCCCGTTCCTATTGAATCTTCCACTAAGAGCGGTGTTAAGAACAGCACCGTTTCCAAGCCTTCCCTAAAGACTACGACAAATCCAAGCGACACTAACCCTATGATTGTGCCTCGTGACGTTATGGTTTCAAGGCGTTCCTCCATTTCCTGCTTGATATGTTTTCCTCTGATGGCCATCCAATAAATCATCGTAGACAACACAGCCACTGCAACAAACTCGGCTATGCCTTCGAAGAGAGGTTCATACATTTCTGGAAGGCCACGATAAGAAAACCATATAAACGCTCCCAAGCTGAAGCTGGCTACCATCGCCAAAAAGAGCCCATACCAAATGTAACGTATCAAGCTCTTTTTCCTGCTTCTGACTAGATAGGAGAGGATTATTGCTATTACTAATGCAGCTTCAAGTGCTTCTCTGAAAGTTATCAGGTACTGACCTAGCATGCTAGGTGCACCTTATCGTGCTCGTGGTTATGCACAGTTCACATTTTTCGATGTCAATCGATGGGTCGAAAGATTTGTGTAAACTGCACATTAGTCCTTTGGCTCTTAGAGTTCTGCAGATCTCGCAAAACTTCACAATGAAGTCTTTTCGTGACATTACTTTAGTCAGCGAAGTGGCTAGTTCTTCCATTAGCTTCGTGATCTCGGGATCGCTTTCCAAGTCAATGGCTTTTCCGCGTATTTCTCTGCAGTAGAGACTTATGGCAGGTTGGCTTACTCCAAGAAGTCTAGCGGCTTGGGCTTGCTTCAAGTCGTGTTTGGTCACGAGTTCTTTTGCGAGCACTGCTCTGATGGCTGGTAAGGCACATTTTACGGCTACTTCACATGGGATTAGCATTTATGTTGCTTCCGCTGTATAGTGTGTAGAAAGGCATAAATATACTTTATTACAATCGTAATAACGTTTGGTGGCGAAAACATGAGTTGGCGAAACGTCGCAGAAATCTCAAAAGGCGTCTATTGGGTGGGCGCCAGAGATTGGAATCGCAAGTTGTTTGATGCCTTGATTCCTCTTCCGAATGGAACTACGTACAACGCATATCTCGTTATTGGCAAGGACAGGAAAGCACTGATAGACACGGTAAACCCCGGCTTTGAAAAGGAGCTTGAGGAGAAGATCAGACGAGTTGTTGACCCAAGCGAGATTGACTTTGTGATAATGAATCATGCCGAGCCTGACCACGCGGGGTCCATCCCGCACGTCATGTCAATAAACTCGAAAGCAAAGCTGGTAACTACCGCCAAAGGTGCCAAAATGGCTCAAACTTATTTCAAGGTGCCTGAAAACCGAATAATGGCAGTGCACGATCAAGAAACGATTGATCTTGGCGACAAAACTCTCCAATTCATTGAGGCACCGATGCTTCATTGGCCTGAGACAATGTTCACCTATTTCAGAGAGAACAGAATTCTGTTTCCATGCGACTTTTTCGGCTCTCACGTGGCCAAAGGGCTGTATGACGATGAGGTTGAAGACTTGCTTACTTATGCCCAAAGGTATTTTGGCGAGATCATGATGCCATTCCGAGTTATGGGGCAAAAGGCGTTGGAGAAGATTAAGGGTTTGGAGATTGAGATGATTGCGCCGAGCCACGGGCCCGTGCACCGAAACCCTGAACGCATCCTTGAAGCTTACAGAAAATGGGTAGACGGTGAAACCAAGCGAAAGGCTACAGTTGTGTATGTGACCATGTGGAACAATACGGAAAAGATGATTCAGCCGATTGTGGATACTCTGGCTTCTGAAGGCATAGAAGTCGCGTTATACAATTTGGCCATAGCCGACGTCGGCGACATAGTCAAGGATTTGGTTGATTCCAGGGCCATCGTTTTGGGCGCTCCAACAGTCCTAGGCGGTGCGCATCCCTTAGCCGTTTATGCAGCTTATTTGGTGAAGGCTTTGCGTCCACCATTGAAATATGGAGTCGTCTTGAGTTCGTACGGTTGGGGTGGTGGCGCCATCAAGCATGTTCAAGAAGTCTTGGGGCAGACGAAGCTTGACATTGTTGGAGCGTTAGAAATAAATGGGCCGCCCACAGAGGAGAACACTAAGCAAATAATCGCGTTCGGCAAAAATCTTGCTGGCAAGATTAAAGAGGAATCCTGATGAGTGAAGAAAAGAAGAGAATGTTGAAAGAAATGATCAAACAGCTGCACGCTGGCGTTCCGCCGCAAGAGGTCAAGGAAAAATTCAAACAGGTTTTAGCAGACACAAGTTCCGAGGACATTGCAAAGATCGAGCAAGAACTGGTTAAAGAAGGAATGCCGAGAGAAGAACTGCAAAGACTCTGCGATGTTCATCTGGCAGTCTTCGGAGAACAAGTTCAAGGTCAAGAGCTGCATCTTACCGCAGGTCACCCGATCAGCATCCTCATGGAAGAGCACAAGATCATGTTAGAACGTGCAGACAGACTGAAGAGGAACGTGGGAATGATAGAAGAGGCATGCGACGTAGTTCACGTTGGCGACGTGTTGACCGATCTGCAGGGCATTGTGAAGGATTTTGCTGATGCGGAGAATCATTACCTTCGGGAAGAAAACGTTCTCTTTCCCACCATGGAAAAACATGGAATCACCGAACCTCCGGCGATAATGTGGATGGAACACAACAAGATCCGAGAAATCAAGAAGAAGCTTCTCGACCTGGTTGAGAAATGGAATTCCATGCAGTTTGCCGACTTCAAGACAAAATTGAGCGAAGCCGCCAAGCCTCTATGCGAGATTCTCCCAAATCATTTCTTCAAGGAGAACAACATACTATTCCCCGCCGCGCTGCAGATGATCACTGCCTCAGAGTGGGAGGAGGTTAGGAAGGAGTTTGACGAGATAGGCTATTGCTGCTTTACGCCCCCGCAGGCAATAGTGGCAATACAATCCGGTAAACCTGAAAAACCGAAGATCGAAACAGGAGCTGAAGGTATGCTTCAATTCGAGACAGGTAGTCTTTCAAAAGAGGAAGCTGAAGCCATCTTAGACACAATTCCGCTGGACATTTCATTCGTAGACAAGGACAACAGTGTGAAATACTTCAACAAGGCAGAAAAAAGAATTTTTGTAAGGACAAAGGCTGTGCTTGGCAGAGAAGTGCAGCAGTGCCATCCTCAGAAAAGTATCCATATAGTGAACAAGATTGTTGAGGCTTTCAAAGCGGGAATGAAAGACGTGGCTGAATTCTGGATCACACTAGACAACCGCTTCATCCACATACTATTTTTCGCGGTGAGAGACAAGAACAGAAAGTACTTGGGAACTTTGGAAGTAGTGCAGGACGTGACAGACATTAGGAAGCTCGAAGGACAAAAGAGACTGCTTGACTGGGAAGCTCGAGCCTGAAGACGAAACGGCGCAACGAAAAAAAGAATAAGAGTGTTGCTGCAAGTTCTCAGTTGGTCTATTTGCTGGCTTTTAATTCCTTGATGCGTTCTTGTACTGCGGCAAGCTCGTTTTTCAGTTCTTGTACGTAGTTTTCGAGTTTTTCGATTTTCTCGGCTTTGGTTAGAAAGTGGCGGGCAAAGTGACCGTGTCCGCGGTGGCCGCCACGGCAGCAGCATTCATCATATCCATGATGTTGTTCACAACCACATTCTCTATGCATGCTTTTTCACCTAGCCATTACTATCGAAAGTAAAGCATTTAAACTATCAAGTTTATAGTGAAATAGCGGCTATGTCAAAGGAAAGTAAAAGCCGAAAACGAGTAGCTGAGCATCTACAAGTCTGTCCCGTGCGAGGAATAATGGACGTGATAAGCAAGAAGTGGGCTCTCTTGATAATCAACGCGCTTGGGAATAGTGATAGGCTCAGGTTTAACGCGTTGATGGAACAGCTTGAAGGAGTCAGCCCCAAAATTTGTGGAAGTAGTTTGAATATGTTACAGCAAATGCGCTGGCTTAGGCAAAATCTTCAGAAAATGAAAATAGAGATACTAAGCTAAAAGCAAGAATAAATGGGAAAAGGTTTTTAGTCAAGTTGTCATATGAAAGTCTGCAAATGATTAGGATAGACTGTGAGGATGAAATGAATGTCCGTATTTGCAGCGCCAGGCGCTTACGACCGTGCCATCACGGTTTTCTCGCCGGATGGACGGCTTTTCCAAGTCGAGTACGCAATGGAGTTAGTTAATCGCGGAGCAACTATACTAGCCATAAGATGCTCCGAAGGTGTGGTTTTGGGATCAGAGGAAAATGCTGAACCTCTTGAAGAGGAAAAGTTCTCGTGGAAAATCTTCAAGGTAGACGAGCATGTAGGTGCGGCCATAGTGGGCTTAAGCTCGGACGCGCGCATTTTGATAGATCAAGCGCGAGTTTATGCTCAAAGTAACAGACTAACATACGATGAGCCCATAGACGTGGAAGTGGTGACTAAAAGAATTAGCGACATAAAGCAAATGTACACTCAGCATGCTGGTGTAAGACCGTTTGGCGTGTCGATAATTTTTGCTGGAGTAGATAAGACAGGAGGCCGTGTGTTCTACACTCACCCGAGCGGAACCTACAGAGGCTACAAGGCCACAGCTATAGGCGCAGGAAGAGAAACCGTGCTAGGCATACTGAAAGACGAGTATCGCGAGGACATGAACCTGAAAGATGTCACAAAACTTGCCGTAAAGTGTTTGATCAAAGCCCTAGAAGCAAGGCAACTATCTCCCAGAATAAAGATAGCCGTCATTCCCTCTGAAACCAAGAAAATGGAAATGTTAAGCGACGACAAGATTGAAGGCATTATGAAAGAGTTAGGCGGCAAGTGAAAGAGGGATGAGTGAAAAGTACACCGTTGCACGCATCACAAAAGACAACGAACACTTTGAGATTCTTGTAAAACCCCAAAAAGCCCTAGACTATCGAGCAGGCAAAATAGCGGGCATCACTGAAGCTCTAGCTGCAGAAACAATTTATTCAGACGCAAACAAAGGCACAAGGGCCTCGGAAGAAAACCTCCGCAAAGCCTTTGGAACAACGGATTCGCTGAGAATTGCGGAAACAATACTGAAGACAGGAACACTACAACTCACAACGGAACAACGTAGAAAAATGGTCGAAGACAAAAGACGGCAGATAATCGATTTTATATCCAGACAATGCGTTGACCCGAAAACAAACCTTCCTCATCCACCCTTGCGCATAGAAAACGCCATGGAACAAATCCACTATTCAATAGACCCCTTCAAGCCTATCGAAGAACAGGCAAGAGACATAATCAAACTGCTACGCCCAATTCTGCCATTGAAAATGGAGCAAGTTTCTGTTGCAGTAACTATACCAGTGCAGTATTCTGCAAAAGCCTATGGAACAATGAAAGGATTCGGAACCATCAAGCGGGAAGAATGGCGTGCTGACGGTTCATGGCATGGGGTTCTGGAAATGCCAGCAGGCTTATATGCCCCGTTGATAGAAAAGCTTGGGGAAATAACCAAGGGAAATGGAGAAGCGAAAATCATCTAATAACTGGATGTTTGTTGTTGAAAGGTCAGGTGTAAGATTGTGCCGACGTTTTTTGAACCAAAACAGGTCGTAACACCAGGAGATTTGCTCGCGGAAGGCGAGTACATTGCAGGCGAGAACACCTATGTGGAAGACAAGAAAGTATATGCTGCGCGTTTGGGACTTGTGGAGTATGACAACAAGAGAGTGAGTGTCGTAGCTCTGAAGTCTTTTTACGTTCCTAGAGCAGGAGACATAGTCATAGGCACAGTTGTGGAAGTCGGATTTAACAGTTGGACCGTAGACATAAACGCGCCATATAAGGCATTCCTAAGACCTTCGGACGTTCTAAGCAGGCCCTTCAAGCCGCAGAAAGATGAATTATCCCAAGTTCTCAATGCTGGAGACTTGATTGTGGCGAAGATAGTCTCTTATGACAGGTCACATGATCCACAACTTACTGTTGCCGAGCCTGGATTGGGCAAGATAACCCGTGGACAGATAGTGAAAGTTACCCCGACAAAGGTTCCTCGCATAATAGGGAGAAAAGGGTCGATGATTTCTATGATAAAGGAGCAGACTGGTTGCCAAATAATTCTTGGGCTTAATGGGGTTGTGTTGATCACGGGAAAGACTCTTGAGGATGAGCAGTTGGCTTTGACGGCGATTAATAGAATTGAGAACGAGTCTCACACAAGCGGTTTGACCGACCGCATAACACAGATGCTTAAGGAAGAAAAGTCAAAACAGGAGGAAATCAAGGAATGAATGAGAAACCAGAAAAACTGATCGATAAAAAAGGTTTGAGGTTGGATGGAAGAAAACCAGACGAGCTGAGGCCAGTGAAGCTTGAAGTAGGCGTAATACCGAATGCCGATGGCTCAGCGTATGTTGAACAGGGGAAAAACAAGATTCTAGCTGGCGTATATGGTCCGAGAGAAGTGCACCCGAAGCACTTGGCGCTTCAGGATCGGACAGTTTTAAAATGCAGGTATCATATGGCTCCGTTTTCTGTTCAAGAACGCAAGTCACCTGCACCTTCAAGGAGAGAGGTGGAGCTTTCGAAGGTCATCAGGGAGTCTCTTGAACCTGCAATCTTCATGGAATATTATCCGCGGACTATGATTGATGTTTTCATTGAGGTTTTGCAGGCTGATGGCGGAACACGATGCGCAGGCATAACTGCGGCGGCCTTGGCTCTTGCTGATGCTGGTATTCCAATGCGAGACTTGGTTGTTGCGTGCGCGGCGGGCAAGGTGGATGACACGATTGTCTTGGATTTGATGGATGAGGAAGACAAGCTGGGAACGGCTGACGTTCCAGTTGCCATGATGCCTAACCTGAACGCGATATCGTTGTTGCAGATGGACGGAAAATTAACCCATGAGGAGTTTGAAAAAGCGGTGAACTTGGCAGTTGAGGGTTGTAAGAAGATCTATGCCGTGCAGAAGGAAGCGTTAAAGGCCAAGTATGTTGGCATTAAGGAAGAGGAGGCTGAGGAATAGTGGCGTCTGTGGTTACTCGTTTGAAAAAGAAGCAAATTGAACAGTTGATTGAGAACGGAAAACGTTTAGATGGCAGAGATCTTACTGACTATCGTGAGATCAAGCTTGAACAGGGGATAATTGAGCGGGCTGAAGGTTCTGCAAGGGTGCTTCTCGGTAAAACTGAGATTGTGGTTGGCACAAAGATCGAGATGGGCGAACCGTTTTCGGACACGCCGAATGAAGGTGTCTTAACAGTCAATGCTGAGCTTGTGCCCTTGGCTTCGCCGGAATTTGAGGCTGGTCCTCCTAACGAGGATTCTGTTGAGCTTGCCAGGATCGTTGACAGAGGCATTAGAGAGTCGAAGGCGATTGACACTGCGAAGCTTTGCATTGAACCTGGTAAGAAGGTGTTTGTCGTCTTCGTGGACGTTTACGTGCTTAATCATGACGGAAACCTGATTGATGCTTCTGCTCTGGCTGCTGTGGCCGCGTTGATGAATACGAAGATGTCTAATTATGAGGTTGAGGATGGCGAAGTGAAGGTCAAGTCTGGCTATGTCCCGCTTCCGCTGAAGGATCATCCTATCACGGTTACGTGTGCGAAGTTTGGTGACAAGATTGTTGTTGATCCTAGCCTTGAGGAAGAGCTTGTTATGGATGCTAGGTTGACTATGGCGATTGATGATGATGGTGACATTTGCGCCATACAGAAGGGTGGTGCCGGATACTTTACGCCTGATCAAGTGTTTGAAGTTGCGAAGATTGCCAAAGACAAGGCTAAGGAGAGACGGAAGAAGCTAGACTGGTGAGCGGGCTGTGGGCAGGACTAAGAAAGTTGGGCCTACGCGTGGGCTCGGAACGCGGTATGGGGTGACTGTTAGGAAACGTTACATGAAGGTCATCAAGGAATTGAGGAAGCCTCATACTTGTCCGCAGTGTGGTCTGCAACGGGTCAGTAGGGTGAGTGTTGGAGTTTGGAACTGTCGAAAATGCGGTTTCACATTTACTGGCGGAGCCTACACGCCTGTCACGAAGCTGGGCGTAGTTGCTAAGCGCGTGGCGAAAGGTGCACCTGTGGAAGAGGTGTTGAAGGCAGAAGGAGCGACAGAAGAAGAAACTGCATAGCTTGTCAGAGTGCCTAGCTAGCCTATTAGTTTCACGATTGTTTTTCCTGGCGTGTTCGGTTAGGGTATGTGAAATGAAGGCAAGGGCGGTAGTACGGCTGAAATCTCCTTCAGAGAAGCATTTAGAAATAATCCTGAAAGCTTTGGAGCCTGAGGTCAAGAAACCTACTACGTTGCGTTCAAGAGAGAGCTTGGAGAAAGATGGCGAGTTTCTGGTTTTGAAAGTGGAAGCGAAAGACACAGTGGCTTTACGCGCGGCATTGAATGCCTATCTTCGATGGATTCGTTCCGTGGCTGGTGTCTTGGAAGTTCTGGAAATGCACAAATGACCACTAAAGCATGGGAAAATGTAAAATAAAATGTAAATTATCAGCGTAAAAAGGTAAATTCTCAAGATTGCTCGCGTTCTATGGTATACGGCGTGATATGCAAAGCCTTTTTTTGCACTTTTAGTCAACAGTCGCTTTAGGCTCTGGACGATGAAAACGGTGAATCTCAGAGCAATTTCGGAGAAAACGTTCTGTATACAAGCCAATTGCAAATGGGGAAAGACTTGCACTCTATTCAGCTAATGGAATTCTACGATGTTTCAATGAGAATATTCCAGGTCAATTTAACCCCAGAATAAGACCGCAAACTTGAGGAACTTTTCTCTTTTTACGGCGCCGACGGTGACAGTGGAAGCGACAGGTTCAGAGAATTCATCGTGAAACCGCATGAGAAACTGATAATTTACAAAAAGTCTCTCGACAGCGGTAACGTCGCAAGTGACCTCAAAGAAAACATGGAAGAATCAACCTGCAAAATCAAAAATCAATGCAACCGTCTTTGGACTGTTGTCAATTAGTTGAGCGTTCAAAATCAATTCTGTGTTTGTTTTTCCAGAACCAGTCATACCAAACATGCCCATCATACGAGGAAGAGAGTCTATGTCTATCCCAACTGAGCCTAAAAGTTGTTTTCCAGAGAGTCTGTTTCTTTAGGAAAGGCGTTGAAAGCGAGATTCTGGGGCTTCCTAAGCGAGTTGGAGACTTTTATCAATTGGGCAATTCGGAAATCAGCTTGTCAGCCGTTGGGGACCTTGTCTTCGTCACGGTTGAATCTGTCTTGCCCGTGAAACTTCCAGCCAGACATGCAGAAGAATCAAAGTACGCGTTAGCCCAGCATTAAAATGCATAACTAAGTCCTGAGCAACATAATTTTCGTACTTGGAAGATGGAAGGTGGATAGAAGCTGTTTTAGAGAGCTTCATAGGAATTAGGAGGCTTTTGTGTGTTTGCACAATTTTTAAAAGGTGAGCTTTTAGAGTTTGTGTTATGCGGCTACTCGTTGAACTTAGTGCCTTGTGTGATTGCGTCTATGATTTGATGTATCACCATAAGCTGCAGGGCTTCCTGTATGATCTTCTGAGGGATTCGTCTTATAGCGGTCTGCATGACAGGCGAGGTTACAAGTTTTTCTGTTTCTCAAACATTTTTCCCTCCGTGGACATGCAGGAGGGTGATGCGCGGCGTTTTTTGGTTTCTTCGCCTGATGCGGGATTGATTCAGGTTTTCATGGAGCAACTGAACAAGCTGCAGCGCAGCGGAGAACGCGTTAACGTTGGCGAGATGTCTTTTGGCGTGGAGAGTGTTTCTGTTTTGGAGCCGAGGGTTGGGCGTTCGTGTGTTTTAGCTGCTGGCACGCCTATCGTGATTAGGATTCCACGGGCTAACTACGCCAAGTACGGGATTGAGCCGCCTGAAGACTACGAGTACGTTTACTGGCGCAAACAGTACCCGTTCGACGCATTCGTTAGACAACTGGAAGATAACCTGTTCAAAAAGTACAACACGTTTTACGGTACGCGGTTGGAGGCGTTTCCGGTTTTTGAGCAGTTTGTTTTTCAGAAGCAGGTGTGCAGTCACTTGGTGATTGATGGGCGAGAGGTCAAAGTGTTTGGTAGCCTCTGGCGTTTTACCTTTAATTATTTATACGGGGACAAACAAAAGGTGGTACAGTTCGGGCTAGATACTGGACTAGGCGAACTCAACAGCATAGGATACGGATTCATAAACATAACAAAAGTACAGGAGCAGAGAAATGTTACCCGCTGTGAAAGCTCTCGGAGACTATGCTTACAAGAGTGAGAGCTTAAGCGCTGAGAGCATGCTCATCGAATCGTCGAAACTTGCAGATGTCCAAAACGTTTTATGCATTAATTTTGAGCACCGTCAGGACAAAGTTTTTTACAAGAACATTTTCCCAAAAGCTTTCAATCAGAAAGATTCAATAAATTACCTATATAGGATTTATCGTCATCAACGGTATGACGTAACACCAACATCAAGAATAGCCACCCCAGAAAAGATGAGGCAACGTTTTGAACTTTGGTTTAAGTCGGTTCCAAGTGAATATTTACAGGATAAGTTGCTAGCTTCCATCAAGGAAGAGTTCCTGGGCAAGATAGAGAGAATATTTAGCGATTTTGAAAAAGAATATTCATCCATCGCTCAAGATAAGCGGAAAAACACAATTGTCACGATAACTGTTGAAGAAGACCATGTTAAGTATGTTGGCGATTTTGAGATATTCAAAAAAATCTTGAAAAATGAAGCTTGCAACGGCTTTTACTCAAAACACAACGTCGAATCTAAAGGTGAAGGAATTTGTTTTATCTGCAGAAAGAAAAAAGAAGTCATGGGTTTCGCTTCCCCATTTTCCGTATATACACTTGACAAGAGAGGTTTTGCTCCAAACTTCCTCAGAGAAGAAGCCTGGAAACGTTTACCTATATGCGTTGATTGTGCAATAACTTTGTCAGCGGGCAAGGATTTTCTCAACAAATACCTCTATAAGAGCCTTTACGGCCTCAAATTTTACTTGGTACCTAACTTTGTTTTTGAATTCAACGACGAAGTAATGGATGCGATCAAGAGCCCAAAGAAAGCATACAAGAAGCTTCTGTGCCGGGAAGATACGATATCGGAAATAATGGCTGAAAGTAAAGAACAAGTTAATCTAATGTTCATTTTCACAAAGCCGAAACAAAGTGACTATTTCGATATAATGCGTTGTGTTGAAGATGTTCCGCCATCGTGGATTAGAAAAATTTTCGAGGTTAGGGAACAAATAATTTATTCAGAAAGGCATCTAGCTATTTTTCAAGAACCCTTTTTAAAAATATTATTTGGTGAAAAATGGGTTGGCCACTTTGACAAAAACCCTGATCAAGATACATCACTTGGTGGATTACTGAGGGTGTTCTTTCCGAATTCAAAGTACGATGGCATATACGACAAGTACTTCGTAGACATACTCAGCGATGTACTGGCACAAAGAAAAATACGTTCAAGCATTTTAGTCAATGCTTTCAGCAGAACGATACGTAGCTCATTCATAAAGGGCAATGATCGATACACAAAAGTTTTATCCTTAAAATCTCTAATGCTAATTTTATTAATTGAAAAGCTGGGAATATTAACCGAGTGGAGTAGTCAAGAGATGAACGCAACAATTGAAGATGAACGACTTTCCCAATTCTTGAAGGAATACGGAAATGCTTTTAGCACACCCAGTAAGCGAGCGGTTTTCTTAGAAGGCGTCTTAACAAAATACCTGATGGACATTCAATTTGCCAATCGCAGATCAACACCCTTCAGAGAAAAATTGTATGGACTAAGACTTGATGAACGAAGAGTGAAGAAACTTCTTCCAGAAATTATCCAGAAACTTCGGGAATACAAAGTAGCATATAGTCCCTTGGAAAAGGCGATAGCTGAGACGTTCATTGATGCAGAAAACAGCGGTTGGAAGTTAACTAATGACGAAACAAGCTACTTCTTCACTTTAGGAATGACCTTGGCTCCAATCTTTAAAGTAACTGAAGAAAAGGCAGATGAATAATATGATTAAAAATAGGTCTGAAATAGTCTTCCTTTATGACAGCCAATATGCAAACCCGAATGGAGATCCAATGGACGAAAACAAACCAAGAGTCGATGAGGAAACAGGAATAAACATTGTGACCGATGTCAGACTCAAAAGAACCGTGAGAGACCATCTTTACAATTTCAAGAAAAAGCAAGCAAACGACATTTTTGTAAGAGAAATCGAGTACGATGCTGGAAAAATACAAGATGCAAAACTTAGAGCTGAAGATTTTCTCACTAAAAACGGTGAGAAACTCGACAAAAAGAAACTTACCCTTGCCGAAATGAAGGACGTTATAACGCAAAATATTCTAAGCCAATGTATTGATGTTCGCTTGTTCGGAGGCACAATACCCATTGAGAAAAATGATAAGGAAAAAAGTGCGATTACCTTAACTGGACCTGTTCAGTTTAGCATGGGGCGTTCACTGCATAAAGTCGAAATAATGCACGTAAAAGGAACAGGCGCATTCGCCTCTGAACAGGGTAAGGAACAAAAGACATTCCGAGACGAGTACGTTCTGCCATATTCATTTATTTGCTTTTACGGCATCATAAACGAAAACGCTTCTCAGTATACACACCTAACAGAAGAAGATACAACATTACTTCTAGACGGATTGTGGAACGGCACAAAAAACCTAATATCTCGTTCTAAAGTCGGCCAAATGCCCCGCCTATTGATACGAGTGATCTACAAAGAGGAAAATTACCATATTGGGGATCTAGACAAAAAGATTGGGTTGGCAACAGAAAAAAACGGTGAAACAATTCGCAACGTAGCCGATTTCAGCTTAGACATAACCGAACTAATGAACACTCTAAGCGAACGCAAAGGCAAAATTGCGAAAATAGAGTTTGAAGTGAATTCAGAAGTAACTTTCACCAAGGACAAACAAAAAATGACGAGCAATGACTTTACCACGATTATGATAAAGGAATTCGGCGCCACAAAACTAAGCTTGGAATAGCAGTCGGGGCAAAAATTCCAAATGGACGAAATGAAAAGCAAAGCCGTTGTTTTTGACATTTGGGGAGACTATGCCCATTTCAGGAAAATAGAAACAACCACATCCCCACTAACTTACTTTATACCAACTGGCACGGCGCTGGCAGGGATGATCTCTGCCATGATTGGGCTTAATCGTGATTCATACTATGACTTGTTTTCGCCAGAAAATACAAGATTGGCTATACGCATCATAAATCCGTTGAGAAAAACGAGAATCAACATATCACTGATGGATACCTCAAGAGGTTTTTGTCTTAGAGATATAGGGGAAAACCCTCGCACTCTTGTTCCATGCGAGTTTGTCAAGAACCCAAAATACAGAATTTACATGCAAACCACAAAAGAAAACATTAGAGCAAAGTTTGGAGACTTTCTAAGGAAGCATCTTAGTTATTATACACCATCTCTTGGCACTGCTAATTTAATAGCGAACTTTGCCTATGTGGGCGAATATGATGTGTACAAAACGGATGAGGAAATAGTGCAGAGTGTGGTCCGGAAAGATAGAGGCAGATTGTTCATAGAAGAAAATAAACGATATGGCCTTGAGAGGATTCCAGTTTACATGAATCAAGAAAGAGTTGTGCAAGACTATGCTGATGTTATCTATGACGTAGATGGTAAACCTGTGAAAATGTCAGACACCGCATCTTACAAAATTGGATCTGACAATGTTGTTTTCCTGTCTTAAGTCTCATCCAGATAAGCCTCTGGTTGTCCACCTCAAGAACGTGGGCATATTATCTGAAAATCTCGTGAAGTCTAAAAATATAGACAACAAACAGGTAATGGCAGATGTTGCACGCTTAATCGGTCTAACGCATGACCTGGGTAAGGCAACGACTTATTTTCAAGATCTCTTAACCAAGGGGCGCAAATCCCGTAATGCTCAGCATGGACTATTATCATCGCTGCTTTCATATCAAGTTGTCAAGAGTTATCTTTCCAAGACAGGGCAACTTGGGGAATTTCAGTCGTTGCCAACAATCGCATGGGTTGTGGTTAAGAAACATCACGGTAATATCCAAAATCTTTGGGGCGAAGAATACGCCGAGGCGACAACATTAACTGAGCTTGGCACAAAGGCGCTTATAAGCGAACAAATCCGAGATATTATCGCCAATAATTTGCAGGGAATACAACAAATATTCGCTGAGATAATGGGAAGCATGAACGTTATAGAGTTCCTTGAAGAAATAAAGAAGTGGGACCCTCTGACTAGAGAGATTCGTGCTGAAGTACGAAACATGCGTAAAACAAAGAACATGGACAACTACCTTACTATTTTGTTTTTTTACTCTGTACTTTTGGATGCGGACAAGATGGACGCGTCTAACATGGAGACACCATTGAGGATAACAGAAATCCAGTGTGATCTTGTAGACCGGTTTAAGGAAGAGTCATTCAAGAGTAATCCTGATGTAATGGGTGTTCTGAGGGAACAGGCGTATGTGGAGACTATGCGTTCTCTATCGGGCATTGACCTTTGTAAGGATAGACTGCTTTCAATTAATTTGCCAACGGGTATAGGAAAGACTCTGGCAGGTTTTTCTTTCTCGCTAAAATTGAGACGCAGAATTGCAGAAGAAGTTGGTTTTGTGCCTCGCATCATTTACTGTCTTCCTTTTTTAAGCATTATAGATCAAAATAGCAGTGTATTGAATAAAGTTCTGCAGCAACAGTTTGCAGACATGCCTTCAAACCTGTTTTTGAAGCATCACCATTTATCAGATGTTAAGTATGTGGAATTGAAAGAGGCGGAGTTGAATCCTGTTGAAGACTTGAACAAAGCGCTATTGCTGATGGAAGCCTGGAACTCAGAGATTATAATCACAACTTTTGTACAATTTTTCCACAGTCTCATCACCAACAGAAATAGAGCCGCCCGCAAGTTTCACAACATGACGAATTC
>Ga0315279_10000560_pt1 | contig 72332 bp, 55 predicted proteins | sample YL17G06_20_MG_FD_203694 | JGI IMG/M metagenome (GOLD analysis project Ga0315279, IMG submission 203694) | Sediment microbial communities from Yellowstone Lake, YNP, Wyoming, USA - YL17G06_20 | ecosystem: Environmental > Aquatic > Freshwater > Lake > Sediment | place: USA: Wyoming | collected...
AGAAAAACCGGGTCGGGGGAGAAAATCAAAATTCCAATCGGCACTTCCAGAATCTCCTCAGCCGGAATTACTCCGAGATGGGAAGGGCCGGATGTTTCTCTTAAGTTAACGGCATTAGGTCCGACCCCCTGCCGCTTATCCGGTGAGCTGGTAGTCAGCACGGTACCGTTGGCATAAAAGCGCAGATAATGCCAGTAGCCGTCTGCGAGCCCTGACTGATAGATGCCGTCAAATCGGAGTGTGTTCACGTTCTTCCTCCTGTCTGTGCTGAACGACGGTTTAGGCCGGATGGTGTGAGTCACCGCGGCCTAACCTCCGGCATCAGCCGCGGCGCGCCTTTTGCGGCGGCGGCTGGATGCCATGGTTAGGCACCCCTATGGCTCTTCCCCGACATCCTCGATCTTGATGCCGTGACCCGCTTTGATTTTCCGTCGAGCAGCCTCAATGCGCTGAAGAAATCGGGGGTCATGCTCCAGCTTGTAGTCAAACCAGTCGTCTTCCGACTCGAAGCCGATGAGCACTCCGGCCGGCCGGCCGTGCCGGGTGATCACCACCTCTTCCTTCTCCGCAAGCCTCAGAAACTTGGAAAGATCGTCTTTGACCTCAGAGAGCGCGGCTTTCTTCATATGGGTCCACCTGCTTTTTCTAACCACGCCCCGGCTCCCACTTTTGCGACTATCGCAAGTACCTCAACGGACAATCCCGAGACGTCGTAAAAGATACGTACTTCGCCAACACGAAGGCGATACTGGGGCTTAGACAGACCGCGGAGGCGCTTGATCCGACTCCTGCTGGTCTTCGTGGGTTCATGACGTATGTGCCGGTCGATAGCATCTCTGACCTCGGCGCGCACGTGCGCCTTGAGACGCTTTAAATCTTCTATTGCTTCCGGAGCAAGGATCACCTCATATCGCATTCTGGCTAGATTATAGCCAGATTAGAGTTGAGGATCAACCGACCATCTTTCAAAGGTGTCTAACGATCGGCGCTCACCCGCGGCCGCGGGTGCGTCAGTTCTGGCGGCCGTCAGGTACAGCCGCGTGTTAGGCCTCTAGTAAATGCAGGCATCAAGGATGGAGAGGACCTCTTCAAGCACCCCTTCGGAGGCGCTCCCAATTATGTGGGCCTTGCGTGCGCGATAATCGATCGACTTGACCTGCTCAACCATCACAAATCCGGTGACTTCTGGGTGATTAGGAATTGCGACATGGAAGGGGAATCTCCGATCTTTGTTGGTAAGAGGGCAAACGATAGCAAGACCCGTATGTTCGTTAAACTGAGTGTTGCTCACAACCAGTGCAGGTCGGCGGCCTCTCTGCTCGTGGCCAGACTGAGGATCGAAAGTGACGGCAATGAAGTCGCCTTTTTTCGGGACGTAAGGCCGCATTTACCACACCTCTCTGCCGATTGGTTTTCCCCAATCGGTTTCCCCAGCCTCATAGTTCTTGGGAATACGTGACACCAGCTCTTGCAGGCTCCGTTTGCCGCGGATGCGTTTTATCGGAGCAACGATAATCGTGCCGTCGCGTATGGTTACGTCGACGTCATCACCAACCGAAATGTGCGCGTCCTCGAGCACCTGCTTGGCGAGGCGGAGTCCCTGACTGTTCCCCCATTTCTGTACCTTCGTGACCATCTCCGCACCTCCGTAGGATATACAATGTATAGCCTACAAAGAGATACCCTGTCAAGTTCGCTGGAAGCTCGTTTGAGGCCTAACGAGGCTGTAGAAGAAGCCAGTTTTGCGATCCGTTCATTGCGTTTTCAAGCTTCATTTTGCCTGGAGTCTCGTTCCGGCTAGAATGCTGACCCTATCTGTTCGCTTGTCGTCACTCTTTGCTGTCCTGGTTTCGGTGCTTCCACCGCCACTACTCTAGGCTCGAGATCTTCTTTCCGGCCCTGATCGTAGGAATAGTCTTTGTACCGTGGCATCGTCGCTCCCCATTCTCCATAAGCGGTCTGATCGGATTCAAAGGAAGCTACGATGCCGTCATTACAAGTGTTTCAAGACTTTTTCTACAGCTTCAACGCCGCGGTTCAGCGGCGGCGCGTCAGCGCCGGCCGCCGGAACCGGTTGTTAGCTCACAGTTGTCTCTTTCGGAACTTCGCTCAGAGGGATACCTAGTGCCATGGCTACTCCTTCGCCATAGGCCGGATCGGCCTTCATGCAGTTGCCGATGTGGCGGAGCTTGATCTCCTTCGGAATGTCGCCCATGGCCCGCGCGCTGTTCTCGAAGAGAGCCTTTTGCTGCTCCGGTTTCATCAGGCGGAAAAGGAGCCCCGGCTGGGTGTAGTAGTCCTCGTCGACGCGATGGTTCCAGTGGTCGGCCGCGCCCTCCAAGGAGAGCGGCGGCTCGGCGAACTCCGGCTGCTGCTGCCACTCTCCGAAGCTGTTCGGTTCGTACCCGAGCGTGCTGCCGTAATTGCCGTCAACCCGCATCGCGCCGTCGCGATGGTAGCTGTGGAACGGACAGCGAGGCCTGTTGACCGGGATGAGATGGTGGTTGACTCCGAGCCGGTAGCGCTGGGCGTCGCCATAGGAGAAGAGACGTCCCTGCAGCATCTTGTCCGGCGAGAATCCGAGGCCGGGCACGATGTTGGCCGGGTTGAAGGCCGACTGCTCGACCTCGGCGAAGTAGTTCTCCGGATTGCGGCCGAGTTCCAGAACACCCACTTCGATGAGCGGATAGTCCTTCTTTAGCCAGACCTTGGTGAGATCAAACGGATTGTACGGGCACTTGGCCGCGTCCTTCTCCGGCATCACCTGGATGTACATGGTCCACTTCGGGAAGTCCGTCTTCTCGATGCTTTCATACAGGTCGCGCTGGTGGCTCTCACGGTCCCTGCCGACGATCGCCTCGGCTTCCTGGTCCGTTAGGTTCTTGATCCCCTGCTGCGTGCGGAGATGATACTTGACCCAGAAACGCTCATTCTTCGCATTGATCATACTGAAGGTGTGACTGCCGAAGCCGTGCATGTGGCGGTACGACGCGGGAATGCCGCGTTCGCTCATGACGATAGTGACCTGGTGCAGCGCTTCCGGGAGCGAAGTCCAGAAGTCCCAGTTATTGAGGGCGCTCCGGAGGTTGGTTCGGGGGTCGCGCTTCACGGCGTGATTGAGGTCCGGGAACTTCAAGGGATCGCGGAGGAAGAAAACGGGCGTGTTGTTGCCGACGAGGTCCCAGTTGCCCTGGTCGGTGTAGAACTTGATGGCAAAGCCGCGGATGTCGCGCTCCGCGTCGGCTGCGCCGCGCTCGCCGGCCACGGTCGAGAAGCGTACGAAGAGATCGGTCTTCTTGCGGACCTTGGCGAAGATCGAGGCCGTGGTGAACTTTGTGATGTCGTGGGTGACGGTAAAGGTGCCGTACGCACCCGAGCCCTTGGCGTGCATTCTCCGCTCGGGGATGACCTCCCGGTCGAAGTGGGCGAGCTTTTCCAAGAACCAGACATCCTGCAGCAGCATCGGGCCACGCGGCCCAGCGGTCATGACGTTCTGGTTGTCGGCGACGGGAGCCCCGGCGTTGGTGGTCAATTTCTTCTTTTCGTCTTTCATGGTCGTTCTCCTTTCGGGTTTTGATTTGGTTCAGCTGACGCCGCGCCGCCCGTCGGCTGCAGCGGCTTGTTGTGCCGCCGCCTCGATCGGAGTCATGACTCCGCTGCGGAACCGCGTCGCCTGTCCGACACACCAATAGTCGTCGCCGCTCCGGTGCAGTACCGCAGCGCCGTCGGCAAGGCCGATCACGTCATGAGCCACTCGTTCGGAATAGCGCCGAACCGTCTCCAGGAACGCGGGCTCAAACCGGTTCAGGTGCGGCAGAATCTCGTAGTCAACGACGCCGAGCGCCTCGTACTCGCTACGATTCGCGAACACTTCATCGAGCGCCGCGGTAAGTAGCCGGAAGAGCGACACGTTCTTCGTGAGCTGCATCGAGCCTCCACTAGCGGCGACAATCAACCGGCCGGCGGTCAAGCACTGTCGCAACCGCCCGGGCAACCCAGCCCGGAGAATATTGCGCCGAAATCCTATTGGGTCGCCTCCGGTCAGGTAGATGACGTCGTACTGGTCGAGGTGAGCCAACTGCTCTTCGTTCGGTTCCTCGTCGATGTCGCAGTACTCGAGATCCGAGAATCCGTACGCTCCGAACAGCTCTTGCGCGGCCGGGAAGCGCTCACGGCCCATCTCAGTGAACGGCGGCATCCAGGCGATTCGTGGGTGCGGACCGCCGCTTCTGATGAAGTCGAAGACCACTTGATTGGCTGTCGACGGCAGATCGCTCGTAAGTGCGAGATTCAACACCGGACTCCGGAACACCATACTTGGATCTCACGAAGCCTGCTATTCAGCGGCCCGCGCTTTTTGCGGGTCCGCTGGAGCGCTTCGTTAGACTGGTTCCTTCGTTTTTACCGTACTTGGCCAGCTCTTCTCGAACAACAGACCGAAGCGTCTCCTTTAAGGACTCGTGGCTGGACTCAACATGCTCCCGCAAAGCTCGGTTAATCAAAGTCTGGTAACTCCCGCCGCCAGCCGCGTGGACTTGGGCCCGAAAAGCTTGAAGGATATCTTCGTCAATGCGAATCGTGATACGTATCTTTCCTGGAGGTGCCTTGAGAACAGCTCCTCGTTTGCCCCGTCTGAAATCGTATTCTTTTTTCATGATCTAGCTCTCGTAGCGGCGACGCTCTCGCGGCGTCGCCTTTCTGGCGGATATGATCCTGATGCAATCTTCGCGCCAAGTGTAGACAACAACCAACAATCGACCGAGGGCATCTGTTCCAAGAGTGACAAAGCGCTCCTCTCCCGAGGTTTCATCCCGGATGGTGATTGCCAGGTCGTCGTCCAGCACCGTTACGGCATCAGCAAAATCGACATTGTGCTTCTCGAGATTTGAAGTCGCTTTGAGATAATCCCATTCGACCTTCACTCGTCAATTGTATGCACAAGCGTACATATTGTCAATTGCTCGCCGAGGGACATAGCCAGTCTAACGACTAAGCTGACCGGCGCGCGGCTCTTGCCGTGCGGCCGGTCGAGCGCTTAGTCAGACGACCTGTTTCTAATGACTCGGCCTGCCGCCGTCCAAGCCCTTGCGACACGATGGAAACCACCAAGGTATTGAGCGAAACACCTTCAGCCTTCGCCTGGGCGATGAGTTGGGCATGAAGGGAGCGAGGGACGCGCTGAACGAAACGCCCGCTTACAGCCGAAAACGGCTTTGGCAGTTCATCACCAAACTCGCGCGCAACTGCAAGCCACGACTCGAGCGCGTCGCGACCATTCTCGATAGCTTCCTCGGGAGTGGTGCCATCCGAACGACACCCGGGAAGATCGGGAAACGTGATTGCATACCCGCCACCTTCGTCCTTCGAAAGAGGGCGAATCTCAAACGGGTAATCAATTCGGGGCGTTTTCATTCGGTAACTCCATCTTCGATCAGGCGAACGAGTTTCCTCACATAGACGGGCTTGATCGGGCGATGTGCTGGCACACTCAGCATCGCCCCGTTGGGGTGACGGAAGATGACGTGGCTGCCACCCGGCTGGCGGTAAGCTACGTTGTAGGCTTCTGCCACTGATTTGAGACTCTCGATACGCCAATCCCGTGGACTGGCCTTCATCTTGTCGAGAGTCTTCTCAACCCGTGTCACGCAAAGGATGATACTACCAGTGACACTACACTGCAAGAGGTGAGTTTCGTCGTCTAACGCCAAAAATCAGCGGCGGCGGGTCAATGGGGCTAGAAGAAGAAAGAAAAGGTGTCCCTCGCCTTCCACTGCATTTTTTTAGGCGGACTATCCTCATCGCTTAAGATGCTCCTGGCAGCCCACGGCGTATGCCTCCCGCACTAGCGCGGCAAACTGCTCGTCCAAGTCTTCGGGTCGCGTCAGCCGGAAATGGAGCCCGTACGATTTCGGGCCGAACGTCTCAACCCGCCATAAACAAGGGTGCTCGGCCCGCCGCTTCAGCCACAGCCCGGCATCGAACCAGTTCTTCCGGGCGATCCCGCCGGCAAAGCGCACGCGAGCCTGGATGGCGATACGAGTCTTCTGCGGGATCACCGTTACCGGGCCGCACTGCTGGACCAGCGCGAGCAACTTGTCGAACACCTGGCGGACCGACGGCTCCTTGCCCTCAAAGTGGCCCTCCAGACTGTAGTTGCTGCAGGAATGCCACATGTTCCGGGTCACGAAGTGATGCCTGCACTTCGGGCAGGTCCACAGCGGCTTCTTAGTTTGGGCCATGAGCATCTCCATCCAATCTGCCTAACTCAAGGCATAGAGAACTTGCGAAATAATTGGCTGGGTGGGCAGCGGTGGTGTATCTCGAATTGCCTCCCGCCTGCCCTTCAGCACCCCTGATCGAAATACACTCTGAGGATTGGGGTCATCATAGTCCGATCGGATTCTGGCTATAGCCGAATGCGCCGTCGGGAATTCAGCTCGATCTTGGTTTCACTTGGATGGCGTTGGTTTGTCGCGGGTACAGTTCGGGTACTTCGACTATATCGCGATGGGCTGACGAAGGAGGGTTACCAGCCGCAAGCCCTTGTCCGACGCGGATTCGAGTGGTGCCGAGGACGGGAATCGAACCCGTACGCCCCTTGCGGGGCCCAGGATTTTAAGTCCTGTGCGTCTGCCAGTTTCGCCACCCCGGCGTTTCCAGCTGCAACAGCTTAACGCAACGCGCCGCCAAAGTCATCCGACCTTACGCGCATCGCGCTGCGCGCGCTATCTGCTTATGCTGTCGGCCAGCTTGCCGAGCTTCCTGATCCAGGGCGCGCTCGCGCGCTCGGCGGTCAAAAAAGGAATGTCTTTCTGCAGCGACAACGCGAGATACACGGCATCATACACCGTGGTCTCGTACTTCAGCGCAATCTGCAGGACCGTTCCCCTGTCAGGCTCCGCCGGAACAATCGGAGCGTCAAGATGCAGCGCGAAGATCTCATCCGCAATTTCAGCATCCAGCTCGGCTCGTCTCACCCGAGTGCGCAGGACATTGGCGAACTCCCAGTAGTGAAGTGAGGGTGCCTGCAACTCCACCTTTCCTTCGAGCATCAGGTGCTGCCATCGCTTGGCGCCGGCGGAAAATGATTCGGGCAGGTACCAGGCAATCGCAATGCTGGTATCGAGAATGCGGCGAATCATCGTCCCTCCCGGTCCTGGCGCAGCAAGTGCAAAGAAGACTCACGGATTGTCAGTCCACGCAGCCTGCGCTCAAGGTCGCTCAATCGATCGCGATAGGATTGCCGGCGCCGCTCTTCGGCTCGCACCCGTACCAGGGTCCGCAATGCATCCTCGATCAACGCCCTCTTGGTTCGGGCCGCGGAGTACCGCATCGCCTCTCGCACCAGATCGTCATTCAGGACAATGTTGGTTCGCATACACATCATGATACACAAGGTGTAAGACTCATGCAACAAATTCGACGCCTGTCACCGATTCTCCGTGATGTGTTGTGTTTCTTGGTGTCTTGGTGGTTTGCCTTTGAGAGCAACCACCAAGACACCAAGACGAGAAGAATTACAGTGCGGACTAGGCTAGCGCTCCTTGATCCAGATGATGGACATCGTAGGACGAGGGGCGGGACGGCCGCCGCCGGCGGGCGCGGGCGGAGCTTCGACGGCTGCGGCCGGCTGGCGATTGTACCGGGCGTAGTTCGGGATCGCCATGAGCGCAGCGCCGTTGGCGAACGTGCCCTTGATGATCATCACTCCGCCCAAGAGATCACCCTTCCATTCCGTAGTCAAAGGCGAATCGGGACCGAGAGTCTGGGTGATATCCTGATCGACAGCCTCAATGTTATAGACCAGAGGTCCATACCGCAGAGCCACGCGGCCTCGATCGGCGACGATCTTGTCGCTGGCCCTTACGCGCTGGACCTTCATCGGAAATACCAGGTCGATCTTGTCGCCGGCCTTCCAGGCACGGGTGATGACCGCATATCCCTTCTCAATCTTGGGTTTCACTGCCGACCCGTTGACCGCAAGCGAAACGATGCCGTTCGCATCGGTCGTGCTTGTATAGAGGCCGCTGACGTTGCGTTTCGGCACACGGATTCGGATGCTGAAATTCTTTCTAACTTTTGGATTGACGGTGATGGAGACTTTGCCGCTCCAGGGGTAATCCGTCGCTTGCACCATTTCGACATCGGTGCCGGCAACATTTTCCACATTGACGGTGCTTCCAATGAGGAGGTTGACGTAGAGACTGTCAGCGCTCTTGGCATAGATCCAGGTGGGAAGCATGAGCAGGGTCCTGGGAATATTGCCGACGCAGCACGGGCAGGTGTCCCAGGGATGGCGAACTGAATTCGCATCCAGAGGATTCTGGTAATAGAAATTCTTCCCTTCCAGATCAGTTGCGCCCAGAAGCGCATTGTAGATCGTCTCTTCGTACAGATCGGCGTACCTGGCGTCTCCGTACTCCAGGTTCATCTTCCACTGGAAGAAGACCTCGCCGCAGCTCGAGCAGGATTCGCAGTAGGAGTTGTTGGGCAGCGAGTAATTCGGGCCGAAGCCTTCCGAGGTCTCGCCGCTGCCGATGCCGCCGGTGATGTAATACTTTTTGTTTACGATGTTGTCCCAGAGCGACATCACCGCGCTTTCATAGTCGATGTCGTGCGTCTCGATCGCAACATCGGCCATGCCCGAATAGGTATAGGCCGCACGCACGGCGTGTCCCGCGGCCTCATACTGCTGGACGACCGGCAGGTGGCTCTGATCGTATTCCCTGCCGCCCTTGCGACAATCAAGCAGGAACTTGGCCAGATCGATGTACTTCTGGCCCTTGCCGGGACCTTCCATATCATTCACAAACCGGCCGAAGCGCACGAGCGCCTGTTCCATTTCCTGGTGACCGTCGAACCATTCCTGCTTGGGGGTGGGGCCGATGTGGTCGGCCCAGCAATCGGCAAGCTTCTTGGCCGCGTTATACAGCCGGGCATCCTTCTTGTTCGTCATCAGGTAGTGGTTAATGGCTGACTCCAGGAAATAGCCTGCGGTATAGCCTTCGTGATTGCTGCGCCCCTGCGCTGTCCAGCGATCCGGCCAACGGTCAGGGTTGCGCAGCGTGAACGCGGTCTGAAGGTAGCCGTCAGGGTGCTGCGCGGCCAGGATCTTGGGAATCCAGTCCTCCAAAGTCGCTCTCATTTTCTCCTGGGCTCTGATGATGTCCGGATCGCCCCGGGGATCGATCATCAGGGCAATCGACATCGACTCAACTGTCTGGTGAACCCAGGCATTGGAGAACACATAGCCCTTGTGATTTCCATGAGGCAGCCCGGCCAGCGCCTTCGTCGCTTCGATGAAGTTGTCGATTCCGCCTTGGCCCTGCTGCAGATCCGTCCGGTTGATCTGGTCGATGCAGTGAGGAATCCAGTTCACGATCAGAGCCTTCGCCCTGGCGTTCCACAGCGGACTGTTGATCTTGAAGTTTTTCGTGTAGACCGGATTCAAATGGGCTGCCGGTGGCGGCGTTTCCGCCGTGACATTCAAGGTCGACGAAACCTTTGACTGACCGTTGTCGGCTGTCAGTCTCAATATGTAGGCGCCCGGAGTGGAAAAAGTCGCAGTCGTCACGAGTGACCTGGCGTCGGCAAAAGCGACTGTGCCGGGACCGGACTCCTTACTCCAGGTCACGGTAGGCGCGGGACCGGGACTTGCCGGAGGCAGTGCGACCTGGCCACCCCGCCCGCCTCGAGCCGGCCTCGGCGGCTCGCCGTATCCTGCATATCCATTCAGATAGGTCTTCCCCGGCAACATGACCGCCCGATCGACACCTGCCACTGCCGTAAGGGCTGTGCTGGTTTGTTGATTGGAATCAACGCCCTTATTGGCGTTGGCTTGTCGGGCGCCGGCCGGACTATAAAGGGAAACAGTGATGCCGATCAACAGCGCCAGTACTGGACGAGACAATGCGGTTCTCTTCAATGGAGGCCTCCTTTCCTGGAGGTAGCACAAATGTGTCTTGCGCAGCGAAACATTGGCGAGACGGCCAAGGCTCGCAGAGCGCTCCCGCGGCCGAAGCCGGAAGCAGCACAAAGATCCAGGGACCCGACGCGATGATCGTCCATGCCCAAATACAATGTCAAGCTCATGCTGCAGGCCACAACTGCAGGTCAAAAACTTCAATTAAGTGCGACCCTGCGGATCCAAACGCACCGGACACAGCGCAACGCCGCACCAAAGCGCCGCTCCACGGCATGAAAAAACACGGTGACAGGCAACGCTGTCCACGCGCCCTGGAACGCCCAGTCAGTTGAGGATTCCTGATGGCTTGGGACAGCGAAGCCTGTCACCGTGTTTTGCCGCAGGCGGCCGTTTACTCAAACGAATTGTTCTGGCTGCCGGCCGGAAACGCTATAATCGTGTGCCGGTAGCAACCATGGAACAAATCGCAATCATAGGCGCAGGCGGCTGGGGCACGGCGCTGGCCGTCGCGCTGGCACGCCAGGGCCGTCCGATCAAGCTATGGGCGTACGAGCGCGAGGTGGCCGATAGCATTCGCACGCGCCGCGAAAACGATGTGTTCCTGCCCGGCGTGATGCTCCCGACAAGCATCGCGGCTACAAACGACCTCCGTGAAGCTCTCGACGGCGCCGGCATCGTGCTTACGGTCATGCCCTCGCACTTCTGCCGCGGTCTCTTCGAGCAGATGCTCCCTTATCTAAAGCCGAAGATGATCTTCGTCAGCGCCACGAAGGGGATCGACACCGAACGGCTGATGCGCATGAGCGAAATCATCCGGGCCGCGGTCGAACCGCACTTTGAGCCGCGCCTGTGCGCGCTTTCCGGGCCCAGCTTTGCCAAAGAGGTCGCGCGCGGCGATCCGACTGCAGTGGTCGTCGCCTCGGATAAGCGCGAGCTGGCGATGGCGGTTCAGAAGGAGTTCTCGTCCACAACGCTGCGCCTTTACACGTCGAGCGACGTCGTGGGCGTCGAAATGGGTGGAGCGCTCAAGAACGTGATTGCCATCGCGGCCGGAGTCATCGAAGGGCTGGGGCTCGGCCACAATGCGACCGCGGCTCTCCTGACCCGCGGTCTGGCCGAAATGACGCGGCTTGCCTGCGCTTGCGGGGCCCGGCGCGAGACCATGGCAGGGCTGGCCGGCATCGGCGACCTGGCCCTGACATGCACCGGCAGCCTGAGCCGCAACCGCACCGTCGGAGTGGAACTGGGGAAGGGAAGAAAGCTGCCGGACATCATCAGTTCCATGCGCACCGTCGCCGAAGGCGTTAAAACGACTAAGGCAACCATCGCGCTGGCCGGACGGCACGGCGTCGACGTCCCCATCACACAGCAGGTGAATCGCATCCTCGAGGGTGAAGTCTCTCCTCGGGAAGCTATCCGAGAGCTGATGGAGCGGTCGCTCAAAGAGGAATGACCGGCGAGAGGAAAGGCGAGTAGTGAGCACTGAGGATCCGATTGCAGAGTTCGCCGGCCGAATCAAGTCTGCCTCTCGCATCACGGTCCTTACCGGCGCCGGCGTATCGGTCGCCAGCGGAGTGCCGACATTTCGCGGGCGCGAGGGGCTCTGGAGAAACTTTTTGCCGGAGCAGCTCGCCACGCCGGAGGCGTTTCAACGCGATCCCAAACTGGTGTGGGAGTGGTACAACTGGCGGCGCGAGTTGATCGCAAAGTGCCGCCCGAACGCCGCCCACACCGTGCTCGCCGCCTGGAGCCGGCGCTATCCGGCATTTACGCTGATCACTCAGAATGTCGACGGCCTGCATGAGAAGGCCGGGACCGAAAATGTCGTCCGGTTTCACGGTTCGATCTGGGAAGTGCTGTGCTGGCAGCGCTGCTCCGCATCGCCGGCGCGATGGTGGGACGACAGTGTCCCGCTTGCGACTATTCCGCCGTCTTGCCCGCACTGCAAAGGGTTGCTGCGTCCCGGTGTCGTCTGGTATGGCGAAAGTATCGATCCTGCTGTTCTGGAACGCTCCTTTGAAGCGGTTCGATGCGACGTGTTCTTGACCTTGGGAACTTCCGCGGTTGTCTATCCGGCTGCGGGCCTCGTGCACGAAGCACGCGGTCAGGGAGCGTTCACGGTCGAGATCAATCCTGAGGTTACGCCGAGTTCCAGTGCCGTAGATCTGGCGATTCAGGGTCGAGCGGAGGAAGTTCTTCCCGCCGTGGAGTTATTGCTCCGGCAGGAACCACAGAGTGTGTGAAATGCGCGAAAGGATCTTTGTGTCCCCCGCCGTTCCCTCTCATCCGATCAGACATCGCGTGCGCTCCTCGACTGTGTGGCGGATCTCCTCAAGGTGTGGTTCGTCGTCGGCTTCGAAGCGCAGCACCAGGACCGGCTGCGTGTTGGAAGCCCGCACCAGACCCCAGCCGTGCTCGAAGAGGACGCGGGCGCCATCTACGTCTACGACTTCGTGAGTGCGCTTGAATTCCTCGGTCAGCGCTTGCACCACGTCGAACTTTTTCTCATCCGGGCAGTCGAGTCTGATCTCGGGCGTATAGACCGTGCGCGGCAAAGAGGCCAGCAGGCTCGAGAGAGGCCCTTCGGCGCCGGACAGGATCTCCAGCAACCGCGCGCCCGTATAAATGGCGTCATCGTAACCGAAATAGCGGTCGGCAAAGAACAGGTGCCCGCTCATCTCGCCCGCCAGTGCTGCATGGACCTCCTTCATCTTAGCCTTGATCAGAGAGTGGCCAACCTTCCACATGATGGGATTGCCGCCGTGCTGCCGGATGTCGTCGAAGAGCGTTTGCGAGCACTTGACTTCGGCAATGAAAGTCGCGCCGGGGCGCTCGCGCAGGATCGCGCGGGAAAAAATCACCATCAGTTGGTCTCCCCAGATGATCTTGCCGCGCTCGTCAACGACGCCGATGCGATCGCCGTCTCCGTCGAAGGCAACTGCAAGGTCGGCGCCGCGCGCCTGCACGAGGTCGATCGCGAACCGCATGTTCTCGACAACCGTCGGGTCGGGATGGTGGTGCGGGAAGCGGCTGTCCGGCTCGCAGAACAGCTCGACCACATCGCAGCCCAGATCGCGATACAGAGGCGCGCCCACGAGCCCTCCCACGCCGTTGCCGCCGTCGACGATGACCTTCAGGCGGCGCGGTCCCATCCTGATGTTCCTGGCGAGGTGTTCGTGATACAGCGGCAGCACAGCGCGCTCCTCTACCTTGCCGCTGCCGGATTCAAATGCTCGTTTGAGCGCGATCTCCTTGATCTCTTGAATCTGGCGGCCGTAGATCGTGCTTTTCCCGAGGCAGACCTTAAAGCCGTTGTTGTCGGCGGGATTGTGGCTTCCTGTGATCATGACTCCGCCGTCCACATCCTGCGTGAACAGGGTGAAATAAAGAACCGGCGTCGGGACCATGCCGACGTCGAGCACATCGCAACCCGTTTCATTGAGGCCCTGCACCATCAGGTCGCGGAATCGGGGTGAGCTTTCCCTGGCGTCGCGCCCCAGGCTCACTCGCCGGACGCCGTTCCTTCTCAGAAAGGTCGCGAAGGAACGCGCCAGATCCCGCACGGTCTCTTCGGTCAGATCCTTGCCAACCACTCCTCTGATGTCGTACTCGCGGAATATGTGGGTATTCATGCGCATCCTATGTTCAGATACTCCAGGGCCAGGCTGCTCATGAGTAGGGTAGCCTGCGGCAGCGCCTTTTCATCAATGTCGAAGGCGGGATGATGGTGCGGGAAACCCATGCCGTCGCCCATTCCGAAGAAGAGGAAGGCGCCCGGGACCTCCTGGAGGTAGTATGCGAAGTCCTCGCCTCCCATGATGGGATCTATGTTCTTGATGCATGTCCCGCCCAGCGTCTTTTTTGCCACTTCCAGGGTCAGATCGGTCATCGATTCGTTGTTGACTACGGCCGGATACCCACGGTCGTATTTCAGCACGCCGGCGGCTTGGAAGGCGTGGCAGGTTGCCTCAACAATTTCTCCGAGCCTCTTCTCAATCAAGCTTTGGATCTCGCGATCGAAAGTCCGCACCGTGCCGTAGAGAGAAGCCTGCGAAGGAATGATGTTGTGCGCCGACCCGCCTTCCATTTTGCCGATCGTGACCACAGCCGCCTTGAGAGGATCAACGTTGCGGCTGACTATGCTCTGGAGACTTACGACCAAGTGAGAGGCGACCAGGATTGGATCCACGGCGACCTGGGGCACGGAGCCGTGACCTCCCTTTCCGATCACGGTGATCGTAATCTCGTCGGCGTTGGCCATCATAGCACCCTTCATGCAGGCGACCGCGCCCGTGGGCAAGCCCTGCCAGAGGTGAAGCCCGAAAACGGCGTCGACTCCATCGAGGGCCCCTTCGGCAATCATTTGCTGCGCTCCGCCGGGGAGTTTCTCCTCCGCCGGCTGGAACAGAAACACGACCGTTCCCCGGAATTCGCTTTTTCTCCGGGACAAGAGTCTGGCCGCGCCCATCAGGATTGCCATGTGACCATCATGACCGCAGGCATGGCACACACCCGCGTTTTCAGAGAGATACTCCTTGGCGCCTTCCTCCCTGAGTGGAAGCGCATCCATGTCGGCCCGCAGTGCCACAGTCTTGCCGCCGGGCATCCCTTGAAGAACGCCTATCAGCCCTGTTCCCGCGCAGGCCCGAATCGGAAGCGAAAGGCTCTCGAGGAATTGCCGGATGGTGGCAGAGGTCCGGTGTTCCTGGAAGGAGAGCTCCGGGTGACGATGGAAGTCACGGCGCCAGCGAATCAATTCCTCTTCCAGGGATTGCACATCGTCTTTCAGTTGCTCGATCATGATCCCTCCCGCTCCTGCAAGCTTAACATGAAAGTGAACCGTAGCGACGACGAGCTTCCGATGCAGAACAGTGCTACATTTAGCCCGTGCCCGTCCGGGATGGGTTGACGAATGACGATTTATAGATTCGTCAATCTCTTTTTGGTTGGCGCGGCTTTGGCCGGAGCGCAAGGTGTGCCGATGAAACAGGCTTATCTGCGATTCTACGAAGAGCTTAACGATTACCTGCCTGAAGACAAGAGGAAACGCAGCTTCGTTTGCCGTTTCGAAGGCGAAGTAACCGTGGCGATTCTGCTTGGAGCCATCGGCGTGCCGCTCTCCGAAGTCGACCTCCTTCTATGCAGCGGCGAGTCGGTAAGCCCGGCGCACGTGGTGTGCGATGGTGATCACATCAGCGTCTACCCTGTCTTCGAATCCCTGGATATTAGAGGCACAGCCAGAGTGAGGGAGGAGCCACTGCGGCGGCCATGCTTTGTCGCCGGCCCGGATTTGGTGCGGCTGGCAGCCTATCTGCGCATGCTCGGTTTTGACACGCGTTCGAGTGCGGGCGGCAGCCCTGATGACTGTGTCCGAATGGCCGAAGCCGAGAAGCGCATCCTGCTCACGCGCGACTGCGGCCGGCAATCCAAGGCTTCGCGCGTCTATCGGGTGTGCAGCGACAAGCCGCGGCAGCAAGCGGCAGAAGTGCTCGCCCGGCTGGATCTCTATCGGCTGATCGCGCCGTTGGGCCGGTGCCCGCGCTGCAATGCGCAGCTCGCCGAAACCGGCTGCTTCATGCACTGCGCTGCGTGTGGCATGACCCGCCAGCACGGGGTTCACCTTCGTCGCATGAAGAGGCTTATAACCCGGCTATCACGGGGAGGCGGTGGCAATTGAATCTCGAGTTGGGGCATCCGTGGAATGTCACTCCCGAACAAGCGCGCGAGATCCAGCAGCAGCTTCGGACGCAGGTGGTTTCGGCAGATGAACTCGGGCCGGTTCGCTTTGTAGCCGGGATTGACGTGGCATTCGAGGATGATAACTCCGTCGCGCGTGCTGCCGTGGCGGTGTTACGCTTTCCCGAGCTCGAGCTATGCGAGTCGGCCGTCGTCCGCCACCCGGCTGACTTTCCTTACATTCCCAGCCTGTTGTCTTTTCGAGAGGCGCCGGCCGCGCTCGAAGCTCTCCGGACACTGCGACGCCTTCCGGACCTGCTGCTATGCGACGGCCAGGGACTGGCTCACCCGTGCCGTTTCGGCCTGGCCTGCCACATCGGGCTCCTGAGTCAAACGCCCTCGATTGGCGTGGCCAAGACACGGCTTACGGGTGTCCATGAGCTCGTCCCCGCGGAGCGCGGCTCGTGGCGGCCGCTGCTGGATGACGGCGAGGTTGTGGGAGCCGCTCTCCGCACCGCGGGCGGCGTGAAACCCATCTTTGTTTCGATCGGCCACAGGATCAGCCTGGCCACGGCGATCGAATATGTACTGCGGTGTGCACCCAGGTACCGCCTGCCCGAAACAACACGCTGGGCCCACAGGATTGCCTCAGAAATTCGGTGACAGTCAGAGAAATGCCCGAATATTTTCGCCCGGATACAGCTTTCTTCAGGGGGTGCAATTGGAAGTGGGAGTCAACTGCAGGCAAGTCGTCAGCTTCCGCCCAACGATTTTAAGCGAAAAACGAACCACGGAAGACCTCCAAGACCTCTAAGAAACAAAGGCGGCGTGATTCGCTTCTACAACCCACACATGGGCCAGCGCTGCGCGCGCGAGCGACTTTGCCCGGGCGCTGTGGAAAAACGCACCCATCCCCAAACATTGATTGCGCTCATGAACATCTTATGTTTTCCCACAGCGCCCGGGCAAGGTCGCTAGCCGGAGGCCGCCCATGTGTGGGTCCAGAAGCGTATTCCGCCGAGCCCCGAATGAATAGACATAGCCTCCAGGACAAACTCTTAGAGGTCTTTGAGGTCTTTGCGGTTCGCATTATCACGGCCGGTCTGTCGGGTCCGCAAAAACCGCGACTATCCGGCTAAACCTCGTGTCGCTCTGGATGGAGCCTGACTCCCACTCTTGATTACCAACCTTCTTCAGGCATTTCGGTGACTGTCACCGAATTTCTGATGTAGGATGTCGGCTTGCAGATGCGCAAGTTTCGTGCGGCATGACTGAGGCGAGCAATGGCTCAAGCACGGCTGATTCTGGAGGAACTGAAAAGGAACCACGTGACACACGTAATCGGCCTGCCCGACAATTCGTCGGCAATGCTGTTTAGCCTTCTGAGTACAGACCAGGACATTCGGCTCGTCTCGGTGACGCGGGAGGGTGAAGCTTTTGCGATTGCGGCGGGTTTATGGATCGGCGGTAAAGTCCCGGTGGTCCTGGTTCAAAATACCGGCTTTTTCGAGAGCGGCGACAGTTTCCGGGGAACGATCACGCGCATGAGGGTGCCCCTGGTCTGCCTGATCACCTACCGCGGTTACGCAAAGTTGGTGGGCTGGCGCCTGGAGGCGCGAGGTAAGGCATTGGATGCCGAAACCCTCAGCCGCGCCGACCTGGATTCAGCGGCGCTCATCACCGAAGCTACTCTTAAGGCATGGGGACTGCCTTTTGACTTCCTGCACGCCGACGAAGATGTAGCAAGGATCTCCGAGGCCTTCTGGAAAGCAAAGGAAAGTGAAGAGCCGTTCGCGCTTCTTATTACTCAAGACATGACGTGACTCGAGAGACACTATGCTGACTAAACACGAGCTGCTGGAACCCCTGGCCAGGCTTCGCGGAAACGCCGTGGTGATCACGTGCATGGGCGTGACACGCCCATGGGCCAGTTATTCCGAGAGCGAGCTGGACTTTGCCTCGGCCGACAGCGCCATGGGGCACACCGCCGATCTTGCTCTCGGCATTGCCTTGGCGCGTCCCCAGCGGAAGGTTATTTGCTTGAACGGCGACGGCAGCATGCTCATGACTCTGGGCACGCTCGTTACTGCTGTCCAGGCGGCAGCCAAGAACTTCTTTCTGTTTGTGATCCAAAACGACATCTACGAGATCACCGGAAACCAACCGATCCCGGGCGCCGGTCAAGTGGATTTTGCCGCGCTCGCGCGTGGCGCCGGTTTTTCGCGCATCTACTCTTTCGACGATGCTAATTCGTATGCTACATCTCTGCCTGAAGTCTTGTCCGGAGCAGGCCCGGCTCTGGCAGTTGTCAAAGTGGAGCCCGGTTCGGAAGGGCCGATCAGCCGCAGCGAGAGGGAAGCGTCAGACTATCTTAAAGTTTCTCTTGCCGACTGGGGCCGGCGCATGCGGCGAGCCCTCAACACACCCGATCCGACGAACTGATTCCCGTTCCATAGCCTGCTTTTGCGCGGCCAGTCCGCGGCGGATCCAGTTCGGTCTGAAGCTGATTCCCTGATCAACGGCGTTACAGGCAGTACAGAGTGCCTTCTGCCGGCCTGCCTTACGCCCGCATCTTGTGCACGCAGTTCCAGCGCCGGCCCGCTCCGGGACAGATTGTGAGTAGCGATACTCTTCCACCGCGCTCGCTGGAGTGCATTATCCCGCAGGCGCCAGTGGGTGGGTGCGAATACCAGGGGACCGACCATGCTAGAATGGTGTTTGCGCAGAATGTACCACAAAGACGCAGGGAATGTGTGACAGACAGCTGAGGGCCGGATGGCGAAGCCGAAAGTGTTCGTTACCCGCGTCATTCTCGATCAGGGGATGAATCTCATCGCAGGATTCTGCGATGCCCAAGTTTGGCCTGCGGAACTGCCGCCTGGCCGCGAGCTGATTGTTGAGCGCGCCCGCGGTGCAGAAGGGCTGCTCTGTTTGCTGACCGACACGATCGATGGCGAGATCATGGACGCTATCGGCCCCCAGTTGAAGGTCATCAGCAATCATGCTGTCGGCTTCGACAACATCGCCGTTGCCGACGCCACCGCCCGAGGGATCCCGGTGGGCAATACGCCGGGCATTCTTACCGACGCAACCGCTGACATGGCCTTCGCGCTGCTGATGGCAACCGGCCGCCAGGTTGTGGCAGGGGACCGGACCGTCCGCAGCGGCGGCTGGAAAACTTGGAGTCCCTCCTTCATGCTGGGAGCCGATTTCACGGGCGCAACGCTGGGTCTCGTCGGCTTCGGACGCATCGGGCGCGCGGTCGCGCGCCGGGCTACCGGATTCGGCATGCACATACTCTACTATGACCCCCAGCCTGCCGGCTCAGAACCCGGTGTCGCCGCCGAGCCCGCGGACCTGGATGCGCTTCTGCGCGCGGCGGATTTTGTTTCCATCCATGCGCCGCTCAACGAGGAAACACGCCATCTTGTCGATGCCGAGTTCCTGGCAAAGATGAAGCCCACGGCGATACTAGTGAACACCGCACGCGGCCCGATCGTAGACCAGAAGGCTCTCTATGAAGCGCTCAAATCGCGGCGCATTTTCGCTGCCGGCCTTGATGTTACCGACCCCGAACCTCTGCCGATGGACAGCCCGCTGCTCGAGCTGGACAACCTCGTCGTGTGCCCTCACATCGCCTCCGCTAGCTGGGCGACGCGCGCCAGGATGTCGTTGATGGCTGCTGAGAATCTGATTGCCGGTCTTAAGGGCGAGCGCTTGCCCAATTGCGTCAATCCGGAGGTTTACGCGGCAATGCCGTAGAGCTGGATAATCAGCAGCCTGCATAGATGCAGTAGCGTCTGCAGGAACCTCGGGTCGCCTTGTCGCCTGCATCCTTTTCAACGCGCTGGACTACGACATCTCGGATCCGGACCGCGAGGAGGTAGATGGTGTCGTATCTGCAAAAGTCAAAAACGCTCCTAGATTTTGATTTTTGCAGATACGACACTCTTTTCGACACCTTTCTTTTGGCGATTAGGCACGTGGCTCAGTTAGATATGTTGATGCAGGACGTTTCGTTCCTGAGTCGTGGCGTTAATTCTTGTTTTAGAGTTGGATCCATGTCTAGAGCGCTTCGAGTGGAGTTTCCCGGAGCCATCTACCACGCTATGGCCCGCGGAGTTGCGAAAATGCCAGTCTTGCTGGATGAGCATGACTATCTCTGTCTGCTGAAGCAGATTGAGCTCCAGGTGGAAGCCGGCACACTGATTGTGCATTGTTTCTGCCTGTTGATGAACCATATCCATTTACTCTGCGAAACGCCATTCGGCGGCATGAGCCGATGGATGCAGCAGATCTTGGGCAACTATGCCCGCGATTACAACCGGCGACATAACCGTCCCGGGCATTTGTGGCAGGGACGCTATAAAGCGATCCTGGTGCAGGACGGGCAGTATTTGATCGAGTGTTCACAATATATCCATTTAAATCCTTATCGCGCCAATATCGTAACCTCTCTTGAGGACTACCCTTGGTCTAGCTATCACAATTACTGCGGCGGCTGGACCATTGTACCGTGGGTGAGTACCGATCAAATCCTGAGCCACTTTGGCAGCTCCGATGACTACCAAAGGTATGTCGAGGCAGGAAAGCGAGAAAGACAGTCCGACCTGTTCACTCGATCCGTGGCGAACTTGGTCTTGGGAGACCAGGAGTTCGTTCGTAGAATCCGTGCGCTGGCGAAGAGAAGACTACCACATCCAGAAGTGCCCGCACATCGGGCCTTGTTGCGCGCTTCAAATCAAATTAGCATTGAAGAGATGGCGGCACGAGTGGAGGCAGCCTTCAGCGATCTTACAGCCTGCCAGCGTCGTCGCGTACTCGTTTGGATGCTCAGCAAATGCAAATGGCTTAAAGCCTGCGAAATCGCACGCCTTGTCGGACTCCGACCGAATTCCGTTAGCGTGGCGATACGGAGTGTCGAGTCCCGCCGACTCATCAATTCCGAATTTGCCCTAAGGCTTGTCGCCCTTGACGTAGACGATGTAGTATCTCCAAGAGCTAAAACATGAGAGGTTTTTTGACTTTTGCAGATACGACACCTCCATGGGGTGCCGCAGTGCACCCTGGACAATTTCGAGCAGGACTTCGCCGGCAGGCATCTTCTGCATGAAGTTGTCGCATGGTGGGCTGAGCGCAAGCCTCATGATCCGGCAATCATAAACTACGACCGCCGCGAGGTCGTCGATTGGGGCACCCTCGACCGTCTGTCCACAACCTTGGCACTTCACCTGGTAGGCTTGGGTTTCCGCAAGGGCGACTTCGTCACCGCTTCGCTGCCGATGTCGCTCGAGCACATCATGCTCGAGTACGCTTGCTTTAAGATAGGCGTGATCCATGCTCCGCTGGATCTCCGCTTGCGGGTTCCTGAGGTGCTCCGATCCGTCGAGATGCTCAAGCCGAAGGGTTTCGCTTATCTGGCTCCGGACCTGGCCGCAGCGGTTAAGGGCGGGTGCCCGGACGTCGAGCACTTCTTTGCGCAAGCCGATCTGGCTGAGATGATCGCGAGAGGTACGGGTCCGTTCTCTCCGGGGTTGCATACTGTCTTGGCAGACGCAAGGGCGGCTGCAGGCGAGAACGATGGAGCGCAGGCCATATTTACCACCGGTTCGACCGGTTCGCCCAAGGCTGCCCTCCTCTCTCACCGGAACATAACTTGCCAGAATCTCTGCCTCGGAGCCGCCTTCGGGTTCCGGGAAGAGCGCATACTTCTCAACCTGCCGCCCTCCCACGTAGGTGGCCAGGCAGAGGTGTTGATGACCGCCCTGTTTTGGGGTGGGACTGTGGTCACCCTCGAAACCTTTGACCCGGCCAAGTCGCTCGATGCCATTCAGCAGTACCATGTGACTATGCTCGGGCAGGTCCCGGCAATGTTCCAATTCGAGTGGCGGCTGGCAGACTTCGCCAGGTACGACCTCTCGAGCCTCGGCAAAGTTGTGTACGGCGGCCAGAAGGTGTCGCGCCAGTTTCTCGAGCGCATGGCGCAGATGGCACCTCTCATCGCGACCGGACTTGGGTTGACGGAGACCGCCGGCTTTTGCACTTACACGCCGATGACCTCGTCGGTTGAGGAAGTCATGGCAGGCATTGGATACGATATGCCCGTGTTCCCCGTGTCGATCCGCCGCGAGATGACGGGAGACGGAAGAGCAGGGGAGCCGCTGCCGGACGGCGAGGTCGGCCACATCTGTTTTCGCGGGCCTCAGACGTTCCTCGGCTACGTGAATGACCCCGCATCCACCACGAAGACCGTGTCTGCCGATAGCTATCTATACACCGGCGACCTCGGCTGGAAGGATGACAAGGGCCTCCACCTTTCCGGCCGCGCCAAATGGGTAATCAAGCCCGCCGGCTACCAGGTCTTTCCCGGGGACGTCGAAAACCACTTCTGCGCGTTGCAGGACAAAGTCGCCGGTTGTTGCGCCGTCGGCGCTGAGCATCGGCTGTTGTCGGAGGCGATCGTGGTGTTTGTCGAGAAGAAGTCCGGGGTCGACTTGTCAGTGGAAGAACTCAAGCGCCACGCGCGTAGCATGGCGTCCTACATGCGGCCCTTTCATTACGTGATCCTCAATCCGGGTCAGATGCCGCTCAACCGCGCCGCCAAGATCGACTATGTCCGTCTGAGCGAAATGGCAAGGGCAGAAGTTGACCAACTTCGCGCCAAGGGGCGTTGGGACCGGAACCGCTAACCTGCTTGCGTCGCGATTCAGTGAGAGGCTAGACGTAGTGGAGTGCTTCCTCTGCTTCTCTGCGGACTACGTAAGCTCGGTCCCACTCGAAATGCTCATCCCTGCCGAGAACACGATCGCATATGGTTCTGAAGTTCCTCAATTTTGCGACGTGAATCATCCGGCATGCAGGTTTTCCTCTCTAAGACCTGGGATCGGAGCTGAAGCACATTTATTGTTGGGTGTCCCTCGCGTCTCTGAACAAATCACTTCTGTTTAAGCCTGGCCTTGAAGATTTTCTCGAATTTCTCCACCTTTGGGGTGATGACAAACGTGCAGTAGTCCTTGCCGCTATTGTTGTTATAATAGTCTTGGTGATAGCTTTCGGCCGGCCAGAACCGCCGGAAAGGAGCGATTTCCGTCACGATGGGACCACTCCATATGTGTGCGGCCTCCAGTTTTGCCTTGTAGCTCTCCGCCAGTCTCTTCTGTTCCTCATCGTGATAGAAAATCACCGACCGGTACTGGGTTCCCACATCATTCCCCTGGCGGCTCCTGGTTGTGGGATCATGCGTCTTCCAGAAGATCTCCAGGAGCTCATCGTAAGAGATCTTCTCCGGATCGTAAGTGATCTGGCATACCTCCGCGTGCCCGGTAGTTCCAGTGCAAACCTGTTCATAAGTGGGATTCTCAAGAGACCCACCAGAGTAACCGGAGACTACTTTTTGCACCCCCTCCAGTCGCTGAAAGATGGCTTCGACGCACCAAAAACATCCGGCGCCGAAAGTGGCCAGCTTGAGTCCGCTCTCCACGACCTTGTCACCCATGACCTTCTTCGATACCCCCATATCCGTCTGCGGGGCCGTGTTTGAGGTAGACGACGCCGTACCGCGGCCGCACGCCGCATTCAGCAGAATAACGGCAAGGATTGCAACTGATCCCGCAAAAGAACCCTTGAGGTTTCTACCCACCACCGATTCGCCCCGACTAATTGCCAAATTCTAACAGACAGTGTACGCGCCTTCCAGTCGCCGGGATGGAACAAATCTTGACTTGAATCCGTATAAACTGACGGAATCTAAGGAGGGGAATTCTATGCTGGCGCTAGGCATGTTGTTCTTGGTGCTCGGAGTTGCTGTGCTGGCAGCAAAACTGTTGATTGGCGTGATAGTTCTTCCGATCAAAATCGGATTCGGCCTGTTGAAGCTTGTATTGGTTGTCCTGATCGGCATTCCGCTCCTGATCCTGGGGGTTGTCTTTGCTGCGGGGGTCATTCCCTTGGTCTTGGTGGGGATTCCGATCCTGCTCTTGGTACTGCTTGTTGTGGGTCTGATCGCAGCGCCGATAGTGATCGCTGCCAAAATCCTCTTTTGATCCGGGCCATCGCCGGAAACAAAAAGCGGCGGCGCCCGGAGGACCGAACGCCGCCGCGAACTCTCAAGACTACCGAACGAAACTCCTATCGCTCTAAATAGTCGGTCAGGTGTTGGACCGGGCGCACTTGCGCACCCTCATCCGACACGGTGATGGCCAAAATGCGGATGGATTGGTTGGACGGCAAGGTCAGCGTTTTTGTTCCCGCCGGCACATCGATCGCATACGCAAAAAGATAAGAATAAGCGTACGGCTCATTGGAACCGTCCGACGCATGGCGATGCGAGGCGAACCAAGCCACGGGCGAAGGCTTGATGAAACCTGGTATCAGGCCGTCCATCACGTCAACCATGCGCGGGCCCTGTTGCCCGCCACGACCTCCGCCCCTTGCTGCTTGCTGCGCCTGCTGTTCCGGCGTTGGCGGCGGCGCCGGTACCTGTTTCCAGATCCGGTTATCCCACTGGCCGATATAGCCGCTCCAGTCCTGAATTGTCAGATCGACTGGATTATCGCCAATGCGGAACGTAGCCCTCACGTCGCCGCCGGCCGAGGCTGCCAGTATGTATAGTCTGTTGAAACTGCCCGTCGGCAGAGTGATCGTCTGGCCGCGTGCGATCACTGCGTTGTGTTTTCCGTACCCAGCCGGAGCGAGGCTAAAGCGGATTCCAGCGAAGGAAATCTGGCTGGGCAGCATCTCTGCCGGAAGAGCACGACCCTGCGAATCGAAGTAACCCGCCCCCGGTCTCCCATCTGGAGTAGCGACACACTGATCGTAGGACAACTTGACCGGCTGCGAGAGAATTGCCGCAGCTTTCGCAGGTGCAGGGCCGAGCTTCAGCGCAAACGTGCGCGGCTGGAACGCCGTGAAAGACGTCACCAGCTCGCCGTTCGTCACGGTAGCAGCACCAACGGGTTCCTCCGCGCCGTTGACTTCGCGGGCGGCGGCAACCGGAACGGCAAATGAAATGCGCACGTTCTGGGCGGGCTTGCCGTCCATGTCGACGAGGCGGACGACATACTCATCAGTCTGCTCGGCTTTCTTGAGGGCCAGTACGCGAATGCGGCTGTTGCTGACTTTCATCAATGAGAAGGTCTTGCCGAGCGCTCCCGCATGACTCGGGCTCTGGAAAGCGACGAGAGGCTGATTGAGGCGCAGGGCCTGCCAGTCGGTCTGTCCCTGGCGGAAGTCGCCGGCATGGGCGGCGAGTCCATATACGAACTCGTGGTGACCAATATCCAGCGTGCCCTGGTCGGGATAGCCACCGCGTGTGCCGGGTGTGCGGACGAGCGTCAGGCGTAACGTGTTGTCGTTGGGCTTGTCTGAAGCATTCTTGCAATCCGTAAGAATCGTCACACCAAAAGTCCCACTCTTGTCGGTGAGGTCGACCCACTGGTGGGAGGCGACTTCGAACTGGCGCTCGTTTTCATTCGGACGCTCGATGGTGCCGATGTCCCAGTTGTAAGTCGCATTCAGATTCGACGCGGTCAGGGGGAAGACGGCCTTGAGGTTGCCCTCTTTGCTGTTCCAGTCCATGACGTGGCCGATCTCAACGCGGTTACCGGCATCGCCGGCCGAAAGCCGGATCGTCTGGAAGAACTTGGATCCTTCCGCTTCGCGAGCGACCTCAACCGCCACGCGCGCCGGACCGTTTTCCACGACCCGGATCTGCGCCGGTCCACTGACGACCGTACGCGGCGCCCTCTGCTCGTCCTCGAAATCCATGTTCCAGGCGGGCCATTGCCGCGGGTTGTCAGTTATGATTGCCAACCGCATTGGTGCGGAAAGCAATTCCTTGTTGAGGGTCTTGTCGAAGATGCTGGTGACGTCGCCGTTCTGGGCCAGCTTGATGCTGTAACGCGCGTTTTCGAGCGACGATTCCGTCACTTTGAGCTGCGATGCCGCGGCGCTATCGGCGGCCTGAACATCGTAAACCGCGTAGCCGGCCGAAGGAGTCTTCGCCACGAACAGAATCTGCGCGGCCCCATTCTTCTCGCCGTTTAACTGCGCCTGCACTTCATTGCCGTCCGGCCCGAAAACACGAACGGCCCTGGGAACACCGTTGGGGAAGGATACGGTGGCTTCCACAACGTCCTCACGCGCGATGGACAGCGGGTTATAGACCACGATGGCCGTGCCCTTAACTTGAGTGTCCAAGGCGGAGGCGACCGCTTCGGTGGCGCTGGTCAGCACGCCGGCGAACTGGTTCATCGCAAGTATCTCGTCGTTCCATGAGTATTCGTACGCCTTGGGAATGCTGGTGCCTGGGATAATATCGTGGAACTGCCCTCCCATCACCAGTGTCCATGCGTCAGTCAATCGCTTCAGCGGGTAAGGCCGGCCGCCCAGCAATTCTGCGGCCACCGAAGCCTTCTCGGCAGCATCCGCGAGCACTTCGTTCTTACGGTTCCAGCGCTTCATGTGCGTCTGGGAGGTGATGGAACCGGCAGAATGGTTGATCAGCTCGAGATCGCCCTTGTACTTCGGCATCTTCGCGATCTGCTCTGGCTTCAGGTCGAGGAACATCTGATCCGACGTGGCCGAGATCACCCTCACAGGACCGTCGCCCACCTGGACTTCGGGGCTCGGCGGTGGCGGCGGAACCTGCGGCTGCCCCCCTTGACCGCGGCCGGCACCTGGCTGCGGCAGCGCTGTCTTGCTCTTGGTGACGATCGCTTCCATCAGTCGTATCGAGGATTCATTGGCAGAGCCGCCGGTATCACCCGTGCCGTAGTACATATAATCAGCGAACGCGCCGCTCACTTGGCCGTTCACCTGAATTCTCGCAGGCCAGTTGGTTCCTCCCCTTGCGCCTCGCTGAGGCTGGTTTGGATCTGGCGGTGGCGGCGGTGGAGGGCTCTTGCTGAGGTCGGTGCTTACTTGGCTGCCGTAGCCGCCGGGGTTTAGCGCCGCAACCACAAACTTCCCATCGGGACCTTCCCAAACGCCGACATTGAACGGGATTCCCTGCGGCGTTTTTTCCGGTGAGTCCGGACCGCCGACCATAGCTGCCGGCTGCCAGCTCGACGACAGTTTTTGCGTGGAAAAGCCCTTGATGCCGCAATGGGCCAGGATCGTGGGCAACGATGCGGGAAAGCCGAAGCAATCAGGCAGCATGTATTCGGCGCTGGTCTTGCCGAACTCGCGGCGGAAATAGGCTTTGCCGTAGAGGACCTGCCGGATGATCGATTCGGCGGAGGGCGAGTTGACGTCATTTTCTTCCACGGACGAACCGGCCGGAAACCAGCGGCCGGCGGCCACGTACTTCTTCACCTTTTCGTAATCGGCCGGATAGTACTCCTTCATCATCCGGTAACGGTTGGAACCGCTGAAATTGAAGATGTAGTGCGGGTACTTCTCAATCCAATCGAAATTAAGCCGCATGGTCTTCGGGATGTAGTCCTTGATCGTGGTGACATAATCCCATCGCCATTCTGTGTCCAAGTGTGCGTAAGCGACCACGTACAACGTCGGCTGCTTGGTCAGATCCAGGCTTTCCGGCTTCGGCTTCTGTCCCTGGACCGCCGGCTTCGCTGCCTGATCCTGGACGCCTGCCGGCTTGGTGCTCTGTCCCAGCGCGCCGGCGAACATTGCCAGGCACGCCAGAATTGATATCGACAAACGTTTTAGTTCTCGTGTCATGCGCGTCTCTCCGTATGAGTCTCCTGTGAATCCAGGATCATTGCCTGAAATATTCATGGATGGAACATATCTTTGGCCCAGGTTTCTGATCCCCGGATCGTGGAGTGCGACTCTTCATTTATCTTATTGTCTTTGCCCAAATCTGAGGACGATGCCAAAACCGAGCCGCAGATCGTTCTGCCTGACGGATTGCGGCCGGAATCAACCACGCTGTTTACAGCCGCGCACGCGTGCAGGCGGATATTATTGAGGTGGCCTCGAAGATCCCGCTCTGTGGCCCTTGCCATATCTAACCGCGGCGGCGCGCGACCATTCGAGCCTCGCCATGGTATTCAAACTTAGCTCGCTTCGCTCGCAAACTTTAGGGATCGAGGTGCAGAGGAACAAAGGGGAAAAACCAGTTTCTGGCCCTTTACCCCTTTGTCCCTTGGCCCCTTTGACCCGTGTCTATTGCTCTCAAGCGATTGTGCAATTTCCGAAACGTAATGGCGCCTGTCTCCAGGTTCAGTGGCCCATGCTTGCGGAGGGCGCAAGCATGGGCCGTTGGTTACATAGCACGGCAGCCGCGATTAGAACGAGAAGCGCGCCGAAAACTGCATTTCGCGGGTGTTGCTGCTCTTGCTGGTGACTATGCCAAAATTAGCCGATCGCCAATCCGTGCTTGGGCTGCCCCATTCGGGATGGTTGAGCCAGTTGAAAATCTCCGCGCGGAAAGTGAATCTCTGTCCCTCACGAATCCTGAAGTCCTTCGAAAAGGACAGATTGTGGCTTTGCGACCAGGAAGCGCCTATATAGATACTCCTGGCACAACCGGTCTTGCAGTATGTTCCCTGGGCAGGCCGCAATACGATCGCCGAACCGTCGGGATTCTTGACATTGAAATAGTAGTTTCCAAGGCCAAATCCCCTCTGGTCCTTGGGAAGGAACGGATCACCGTTCAAGATCATGTACTGCGTTCCACCGCTCCCTCCGATCCCGATATCGTCATAGGGATCGGTAAAACTAACTTGACCGCTGCCCTGTGTGACTCGGGAGATTGAGGTAATAGACCAGCCGCCCAAAGCTTTTGCGAGCACGCTGGAACGGTTTCTGAAGAACGGGATCTCGTAGATGGCGTTGATGACCAGGTTCTTGGATGACGACCAGGGACCCCACATGTAGGCTGGATCCCAATCGTACACACTCGTCAGTAAGCCGTTGTCACGTGACTTCGCATAGGTGTAGGCCAGTCCAAAGCTAAGTCCCTTGGAGAACCTGCGGGTCAGCTGCAACTGCAGGCTGTTGTAGGCGGAGTTCTGGTTATTGACCGCCATTTTGAGCAAGCCATAGCCCTTGTACGGCCGCAGAGAATCCAGGTTCGCGAGTTTCGTTGTGCCGGGCAGGAAATTCGCCGGATTGTAGATCGCGCCGACCTGGAGCTGATTGATGTTATTGATGGTACGTGTGCTGCGCAGGTTTTTACGGCCTACATAGGCAATCTCGATGGTAGTGCCGAAAGGAATTTCCCGCTGGAAGGTGCCGTTCCAAGCCCAGGATTCCGGATTCGGGAAGTCACTTGATTGGATCGTCGGATTCAGAGGGTAGGTACGGGTGACCCCTCCCGCGCCCGGATTGTCTACATTGCCATTGCTCACGGAGAACGCCGGCTGCAGCGGCGGGTTGCCTCCCAGGAAGATCGAGTCACTTATGCCAAGACGATTGACGAAACGCCCGATTCCGGCGCGAACCACGGTCTTCTTATTAAAGGAGTACGCAATCCCCAGGCGCGGCTGGAAGTCCCTCTTGTGCATCTTGTAGAACCCAGCGGGCGTTCCCGGGCGGAAAAGGGAGTCAAACTGGCCTGAATTCGCGACATTGACCCGTCCGGCGCCTTTGGCCGCATCAGGCCAGCCACTCCCCGAGAACAACATGCCGTTGTAAAGTTGTTGCGGCGTACCGCTCACATACCCGGTCGCCGGATCGACGGTGGCGGCCTTATTGGGATCATATAAGCTTGGGTCGAAATTCGCCATATTGTTCCACATCGCCCAGTAGGGCTGAATGAGGCTGTGTCGCAGCCCCAATTCGAGGCGCAGTTTGGGGGTGATTTTCCAGGCGTCCTGGAAGAACCACTCGATGTCCCAGCTGCGAAATTGCGTGTAGGAACGGGCGCCGACCTCAGCGTAGGTATTGAACAGGCCGATGGCCATATTGCCGAGCGAGTTCCCGGTTCCGTTAGTGGTATTGTCGCTGAACTGGAACTGGCCGTTCTGATTGTTGGTGCTGCCGGGCGCGGCGCCGATGATGATCTGGTCCTTGTCATTCTCGCCCGACTTTTCCAAATAGAAGCCGAACTTGATCGTGTGTTGGCCAAAAACAATGCTCATGTTATCCGAGAACTGCCAGACAGGACCGGCCGAAGTCGCCGGATACGGCGTGGAGCTGGGCGTGTTAATGCCGCCTACCCCGCTGACCGTCGGGATCTTGTTGGGAACTTCTTTCTCGTTGGCAGGGAAAATATAGGGGTAATTGATCCCGAACTTGGTTCTATCCCAGGCGTTGCCGTTGAGATCGAGAATATTATCGACAAAGTCGTGGCTGGCGGCGACGAGCGCCTCGTTGATCCACTTGGGTGACAACGACCAGATCCAGTTGATGGAGATCCACCGATTGGGGCGATCGCGCCAGGTGTCACAATCTGCGCAAGGCCAAGTGTAGAATTTGTTTCGATAGTCGGTAACGCTGGCGGGAGGTTTGGAATTAAAGAACTGCCCGCGCACGCGAATCGAATGACTCTTGCCAGGAATGTAATCAAACGCAATCGTGGTCTTACCCTGGTCGGTCCCGCCGGCAAGTTCGCCACTCCACCAATTCGTGCTTGAGGGGTAGGGATTAAGGTAGCCCATGGCCTTAGGATAAGCTCTCATAAAGGCCATGCCGTTCGCGCTTTGCCTGTCGGGTGGAATATAGTTTACGATCCCATTGTAGCTGAAACAGGCCGACTGGTTGGTCGCACTGCACGACCCGGTCTTGAGCGGATCTTTGAGATAAATCGCTCTCGCGAAGAATCGGTTGGTGGGGTCCAGCAGCTCGCTGAAATCCCCTTGTCTCATCTTGTCCGTAGCCACCGTCAAGCTAGGGACTGAACCGCTGCGCGAGTGCACCCACTCCTGGCTGAACATGAAGAAGAGTTTGCTGCGGTCTCGATTGTACTTGATAAAAGGAAGCAGCACGGGACCGCTGATGTTCCAGCCATATTGGTTGTAGCGGAATGGACTCGGGCGGCAATAGGACGCCCCCTTATTCGCTGGATCCGAACAGGGTGCATTGAAATTGGCTGTGGAGCTATTGCGGCTCCATGAATTGGCATTAAACGCAGAGTTGCGTATGTAATCATACACGTTTCCGTGAAACTGGCTGGAGCCGCCCTTGGTAATGATGCGGATCTGGCCGCCGGCAGTGCGACCATATTCAGCGCTGAAATTGGCCGTCAGAACCTGGACTTCCTGGGTTGCATCCATGTCAGCGGCGCCGATGCTCCAAGTGGTGTTAGCCCGGGTGCGGACTCCTACGGCGCCGTCAAAGAAAATCATGCCCAGGCTAGAACCATTCATGCTGGGTGGGGTGTTCGAACCGTAGTTGTTTCCGGCCAGGTCAGTACTCACACCCGGCATGAGGCCCGCCAGGAAAATCGGATTACGTCCATTCAATCCCAGGTATTCGAGCTGTTTGCCTTCAACCAGCTTGCCAACCGTGGCCGATTCCGTCTGCACCCCGGCCGTATTGGCCAGGACTGTGACGGTTTCGCTGGTGCCGCCGACCTGGAGAACGATATCGAGAGCAGCCGGGATGCCGGGGTCGAGTTTCTTGCCGGTGGTTTCAGAACGCTTGAAACCGGTATGTTCCACGGTAACGGTATAAAACCCAGGGGGCAAGGGCGTAATGACGTAATAGCCTCTCTGATCCGTGACGGCAGATCGTACAAGACCTCTGCCTTCCTCTTTGACCGTGACCGTCACGCCGGGTATAACCGCTCCTGAGGGATCTTTGACAAATCCCGAAAGCCGGGAGTTGTCAGATTGCGCGAATGCGCCGACTGAGAAACAGAGGATCAAGCCCAGCGCGCCGACCAACCCGCGCCGCAGACTCTTTCCAATCGAACTACGTTTCGTTTTGTTCAAGATAGTGCCTCCTTCGAGTACGGCAGATTTTGTGGCAACAAATCTATCAGAGTCCCATGAAAGTCCCGATCTGCAAGGGCTTGAGAGGTATTGGAACTCAATCCAACTCTTTGGGAAATGTGACGGGTGCCTGGATATAGAAGGCCCACGGCCTGCTTTTTTACTCTCTGCGGTCCCTCGCTGCAGACTTTGCGCCAGAATCGTCCGGGAAATCTTTTCGAAGTCTTGAAAAAGTTCTAGAGAAGTTTTGGCAAAGCTATGGCATAATTATGCCATTCTCCATGAACCGGATAGCCCAGCACTTCTATGAATTCGGTCCCTTCCGTCTGAACCTGGCAGACAGGCTCCTGTTGCGTGATGGGGAGTATGTTCCGCTGGCTCCCAAAGTCTTCGAGACCTTGCTGCTACTGGTCGAAAACGCCGGGCACGTGCTTTGTAAAGAAGAATTGATCAAGAAGATCTGGCCAGATACCTTTGTCGAAGAGGTCAACCTGGCAAAGAACGTTTCCTGTTTGAGAAAAGTTCTCGGTGGGGAGGAATCCAAGCAGTACATTCAGACAATCCCAAAACGAGGGTACCGATTTGTCGCCAACGTAAGAGAGTTTTGGGACCAGCCCAGCGGAGCGGCCATTGTCTCGCAGATCTCGGCGTCTCCGACGTTGAGAATCGTTCCCTTCACTAGTTTCCCGGGCCGCGCAACGTATCCGGCCTTTTCGCCTGATGGGAACCAGATCGCTTTCGTATGGGAGGGCGAAAGGGGGGATAATCCCGACATCTACGTCAAGCAAATTGGCCCAGGTCAGCCGCTCCGGCTAACTACTGACACTGCGGCCGATACGCATCCTGCATGGTCCCCTGACGGTCGTCATATCGCCTTTTTCCGCCAGTCCGCTGAGAGCAGTGCATTTTATCTGATTCCCTCTTTGGGCGGCCATGAGCGCAAAGTCGCCGATGTTTTTCAATATGAGTACCCGACACTGGGCAACAGCCAGTACTACTCTCCGGACGGGAAATTCCTAGCCATTGCTGACAAGGATTCGCAAGATCAGCCTTTTGCCATTTACCTATTGTCGATTGAGACCGGCGAAAAGCTAAAGGTAACCTCGCCTCCGCGAGAAACCGTAGGCGATTTCTATCCAGGTTTCTCTCCGGACGGAAAGTCCCTGGCCTTCACCCGGTCGGCCTGTTTAGCGACCAGCGACATTTACCTCCTTTCCTTGGCCGGAGGCGAGCCGCGACGGCTCACCTTCGACAATGCATCGATCCTAGGTTTAGCTTGGACCTCGGATGGCCGCGAGATCGTGTTCTCGTCGAGACGCGGCAGCAGCCTCCATAGCCTATGGCGAATATCTGTTGCTGGAGGAATGCCGGAACGCGTGCTGGCCGTGGGGCAGAGGGCGCTCAGCCCAACCGTCTCTCGCAAGGGAGACCGCTTGGCCTACACGCAGATATTGGATGACCTGAATGTCTGGCGTCTCGAGCTGGATGCCGCGGGTCGCGGCCGGAGTGTTGCACGCCTGATCTCCTCAACGCTCGACGATGAAGGGGCGGATTACTCTCCAGATGGGCGGAGAATCGTTTTTGCCTCCAACCGTACCGGCGACTTTGGGATCTGGATTTGCAATCAAGAGGGCACGAATCCTGTGCAGTTGGTGAATCGCGGATCCTATCTCACGGGCACTCCGCGCTGGTCTCCGGACGGACATTGGATTGCCTATGACTCCCGTTCGAGTGACTCTGATCGGGCAGGCAGTGCCCATATCTATATCGTCAGCGCGGATGGCGGGGAGCCGCGGCGCCTCACGGCGGAGCTATGCGAGAATGTGACCCCGAGCTGGTCGCGGGATGGAAAGTGGATTTACTACAGTTCCACACGCAGTGGCGGAATGCAGGTCTGGAAAACACCATTTGAAGGTGGTCAAGCCGTACAGGTAACCAGGCACGGCGGTTTTGAAGGCTTCGAATCCACTGACGGCAAGATCTTTTACTATGCGAAAGGCCGATACGTTCCGGGCATTTGGCAGATCCCGGTAAGTGGGGGAGAAGAAACCCTGGTCCTTGACCACCACCGCGCAGGGTATTGGCGCCTGTGGACCGTAGTGAAAGAAGGGATCTACTTTGCCACAGCCAATTTGCGTTCTCAGCCACTTATTGAGTTCTTCAACTTTGCAACCGGGAAGGTGACTCAGGTCGCCACGCTCGATAAGCCCATATCTCGATCGGAACCGGGCTTGGCTGTTTCACCCGCCGGAAGATTCCTTCTCTTCGTCCAGCTAGATCAGAGCGGCAGCGACATTATGCTGGTGGAAGGTTTTCGGTAAAAGCCGACCCAGCATCAGCAGAATCACTTGCTGTAGTGTGACTCCGCCACCGCCTTCACTTTTTCACGAACTCACCGGCTTGCATGAGCAGCCAGACGTTCGGGTCGAGGACAACGGAGGCCGGCTCCTTGTCGAGCTTGATTGAAAAGGTCTGGTCGCGTCGTTCGAGCTGGACGATCTCGATCCTCGGCGAAACATTTGGGTCGGTGATGATCCCGATGTCGAGTGCGGTCCTGTAAACGACGTCTGCGGCTTGCGTCTGGTGGATTTCTACAGTCAGGACGCCGCCGGCGTAGGACCAGTTTCCCTTGATCCAAGGCTGGCCGGGCGTGTAAACCCACTGGCGGAAAAACTCACCCAGCTTCTTGCCGGACACCTCTTCCATGACGCGCTGGAAGTCCTCGGTCAGAGCATTTCCGTTCCGATATCGCTGGTAGTAGGTCGAGAGACCCTTCCAGAATGTTTCATCGCCGACCAGGCGGCGCAACATGTGAAGGAACCAGCTCGCCTTCTGGTAGCTATTGCTGCTGAGGATGTTGTCGAGTTTGGCACTGGCGGGGGTGACGATCGCGGATTGCGGGTTCTTTTCGAAGTACTTGATAACGGTGTCGCGGTCCCGGCGCAGCCCGCGCGCCATCACGTCGCGGCCGTAAGTGTATTCGTTATAGACGTGAGTGAGGTAGGTCGCGAATCCTTCGCTTAGCCAGGTGTGGTCCCAATCGGACTCGGTCACCGAGTCTCCGAACCACTGGTGGGCGATCTCGTGGGCGAAGAGCCCTTCGTTGGTGCCGCGCCCGCTGACGGACCCCTCCCTGTAGAAGATATTGCTCGAGTTCTCCATGCCGCCCCAACGGGTCTTGGATTGGACGTTGGCCAGCTTCTCATAGGAAAAGGGACCGATTCGCCAGGTGAAAAACTCCATGGGTTTCATGGCAATGCGGTAGTCGGCGAAACCGGCATCGCGGTCCGGCGCGTAAACCCAGGTCTGGATCGGCACGCATGCGACCTGGCCGACCGTTTCGACTGCGAAGCGGGCGGTGCCGATGACCATGCAGTAGGTCGCGATGGGAACGGATTCCCGATAGCGGGTGAGGCGGCGGTTGCCGGGAAGGCTGGTTGATTCCACCAGCGCGCCATTCGCGACGACTTGGTAGGCTTCGGGCGCTGTGATTGCGAACTCGCAGGTCGCCTTGTCGTACGGGTGATCGATCGTCGGCAGCCAATGGCGGCAGCGATCGGGGAAATTGTCGCCGAAGAAGACCCGATCACCATTCTTGTTCGGGCCGATGAGCATGCCGTCGGCCGGAACTCCCGAGTAGATGATGGTGATCCGGCGGCGCTCGCCTTTTTTCGAGGCAGCGCCGAGGTTGACCTGGATGCGGTTGTTCTCATGCTTGAAGACGAGGGCGTGGCCTTCGTCCTTGACTGCGCTCACCGTCATGCCCGTCTTGCCGTCCGCGGACTTGCCGATCAAGTCGAGGAAAAGCTCCGTGACGCCGTCGGTTTCGAACAGGACGTCGATCTCTGTCTCGCCGGCAATCGTGTTGGTGTCGTTTCTGAGTTCGAGTTTGAAAACGTAGTTCTGGATGTCGACGGATGTCTGGCGCGGGTAAGTATCGGCGAGGACGAACACGCCGAGCATAAGGATGGATGCGCCGGTTGTGAGCACACGCCGGCCGATCTTCGAGACGAGCCGATGGATCATGTCTCTTCCCTCCTAGTTGGTCTTGTGAGCAAGAATATTACGCGCGTCCGCGCGGATCTGCTGCAAAGAAACGGAGGAAAATGCAGAAAGTTCCTGCTAATGCAACGTGAAGCTGACAGTCACGATGGCGATTACAGAAACCGGCTCGCCGTCAAGAATCGTGGGGGCATATTTCCATTGTTTGACAGCTCTAATACCCACCTGAGGCTGTGCCTCAGTTCCTTCGATCCGGAGAACTTCCGCGCGGTGACTCGAAGTGGTTTGCACCAGCGCGTTCAATCAGCATGATGCTGACTGTGTGGCGAAGTTTCGGGCGTGGTAAGACTCTTGGTTGCGGCAGTGCCGCGCAGGTTTTTGCGGTCGCGAGTGCAGCCTGACAAACTCTCCCAGAGATTAGCCCTGGGCCAGGATTGGTTTGAGCGCGTCGACGTATGCCCGACTATCTGCGTCTCCGGTGACGATCTCGATCTGATCGGGCTTCCCCACACCGAGGCCTAGTTCGACGGCGCGCTGGATCTGCTCCTGCTCGAAGATCTTTGTGGACATGATCGCGTCGTTTGATCCCAGGTGCTTGAGAATCGCGAGACCGACGGCATCGACTGCGATGCGGTCCGTTCCGGCGACAATTACCCCGGCTGTGACCAGCTTGCCATTGGACGGGCCGCCGTCCACGAACACGTCCACTCCGTCCATAACGATGAGGTGGGGCTTAAAGGCGTGATGAATCTCAGCGATCATCCGCCGCATGTGCGTCTGGCGGGCGCCGTGGAGTTCGCGCATAAGGTTCTTGTTGGTCGTGCCCACGGCAAGCTTGATCGACATGCTGAAGATGCCGCCTGCCCCATGGGTCTTGAGACAGCACGTCCACAGCAGGTACTCGGCCTCCGTGATGGGCCTGGCTACGTCGAAACCGTTCTGCCAGTGGTTTCCCGGCGGGTTGAAATGGACCCACCCATCGGCTCCCAGCTCCTCGAAATTGATGACGTCAAATCCAAGCTCCTGAGACAGCGCCGGGATGCCCTTTGCCTCGATGACCGATCTTGTTTGGGGAGGGCCGCTGCGCTCGCCCACCGTGATCTGCGCGGCCCCGCGAGATTTCATCTCCAGAGCGAGCTGGCGCAGCGTGTCGTTGTGCGTCGACCCGGGTGTCGGGTCGGCCGTGTTGAAATTGGGCTTGAGCAGGACCTTTTTCCCTTTCGGCGAGGGGAACGAAATCAGTTTCATGGCGGCTGTGATGCCCTTGGCTCGATCCTGGGTTTTGACGAGTGCAACTCTTGCTGTGGCCTGCGCCCCAGCAGAAGAGACAAATCCCGGGCCCAGCGCCGAAAACGCCGCGGCCCCGGCGGCAGATTGTCTGAGAAAATCGCGACGATTCATGCGGCTTCTCCTTTGAGTCTTGTGGGTCTGGTGCCATTCTAACATTGCAAAACTGGTGACAGCCACCCTTTTTCGCCCGCAATCTCTCAATGGTACGTGAAAATGTGGACGTCGGCTGCGAGGCGGCGCCTTTACGATGTGCTGTGCCCAAGCCCCGTCCTCCGGTCGGGGTCCACCCCTGGCTGACATTTTCATGCGCGGAGATTCGGTGCCTGTGACGGGCTAAAGCCCGTCCCCACTATACGTTACTCTCAGAGATCTCAAGTGGGCACGGGCTTCAGCCCGTGCGCTTTTTCATGCGCTTGGGTGCGCGAATCGCGCATGAGATGCTGTCACCAATTTCGAGACAGACGCGATCACCCGGTACCGCGAGTTTCCAGTTGAAGTCCAGGCGGCAATCCCGTGGGTGCAATTATTGCAGCGAAAACTAGGGGAATCCGTTAGACAGATAACTGTTTGATCTGTTGCAGATGAGAAGGACAGAGCTCAACAAGCCCGTGCATGTTTTGCAGTGCGTGCATTATTTCCGGTCCAGCTGGAACCTCCGGATTTTGTAGTGAAGCGCGCGCAGGCTGATGCCCAGCGTTTGGGCGGCCAGGCGCCTGTTGCGGGTGACTTGGGAAAAGACGTTGCTGATGACTGTTTTTTCGATTTGCTCGAGTGGCTGGTCGAGCGGAATGGTGATTTCCGGCCGGCTGTTGTGGTCGCGTTGGATCGAGCTGGGCAGATCGCGGGGTTCGAGTGTGTCGGTGTGTGACAGAAGCACCATGCGCTCGGCGACATTGCGCAGCTCTCTCACATTCCCTGGCCAGGTGTGATGGAGCATCAGTTCCATGGTGCGATCCGTGACCTTCTTCGGCTCCTTTTGATGCAGCCGGCAGAACTCCTCCAGGGCGGCTTGGACCAGCACGGGGATGTCCTCTTTCCGGTCGCGCAACGCCGGCATGGCGATCGGGACGACGTTGAGGCGATAATAGAGGTCTTCCCGAAAACGCTTCTCGGCGATCTCCGTGGCCAGATCCTTGTTGGTCGCGGCGATGAAGCGCACATCGACCTTGATGACCTTGGCGCCTCCCAGCCTTCTCACCTCGCGATCCTGAAGGGCGCGCAGCAGGTCCACCTGGGTTTTCGGCGTCATGTCGCCGACCTCGTCCAGGAAGAGCGTGCCGCCGGATGCCATTTCAATGCGTCCCATCTTCATGGCCGTGGCGCCGGTGAAGGCTCCCTTTTCGTAGCCGAACAGCTCGCTCTCGAGAAGGGTATCCGGCAGCGCACCGCAGTTGAGCGTTACGAACGGCCCGTCCCTGCGGTTGCTGCGGCTATGGATGGCGCGGGCCGCAAGCTCCTTCCCGGTGCCGCTTTCCCCCGTGATGAGCACGGTGGCGTTGGTCGGAGCCACTTCTGAGATGACCTTGAAGATCTGGCGCATGCGTCCGCTACTGCCGATGATGTTGGAAAACTCTTCTTTGAGGCTCAAGCGCCGGCGCAGGTTTCGGTTTTCCGTCGAAAGGCGCTGCTTCTCAAGCGCTTTTTCGATCAGCAGGGAAAGGCGCCGGCGATCGACAGGCTTGCACAGGTAGTCATAGGCGCCCAGCTTCATTGCTTCCACGGCGCCCTCGACGCTGCCGTAAGCGGTGAGCACGATCATCTCGGTCTCCGGACAGTTCTCGCGGATCCAGCGCAGCAGATCGAGACCGGACTGGCCGTCCATGCGCATGTCCGAGACCACGACCTGGAAGAAATCCCCTCCGAGTAGAGCTATCGCCTCCTCGACAGAAGCGGCTGGGCTCACCTCGTAACCTTCGTCTCGAAGAATGGCGGCCATAGCTTCGCGGATGTTGATCTCATCGTCTGCGACCAAGACTCGTGCTGGGGCTTTAGACATGGGACGCTGTCTCCCTTCTGCCTGCCGAAACGAGCAGCGGCAGCTCGATTGTAAAGGTCGAGCCCTCGCCCGGCACGCTCGCGACGCGGATGCGGCCGTTATGCTCGTGGATCACCCGGTGGACAGCCGTCAAGCCGAGCCCGGTTCCTTTGGGCCGGGTGGTGAAAAACGGATCGAAAAGCCGTGCAAGCTGCTCCTGTGGAATGCCTACCCCAGTGTCCTCGATGCACACGACGGCCAAGTCCTTGGCGCCGCCCGGCCCCTCTCGCCGGCGCGTCTGGGCGCGGATGCGGAGGGAGCCGCCGTGAGGCATGGCCTCGAGGCTGTTGATTACGAGGTTGAGGAAAGCCTGCTTGAGCTGGCCCTCCGACCCCAGCACGAGGGGGGTCCCATCGACTGAGAAATCGAGGGTGACTTTCTTAGACTGTGCCTGGTTTGCGAGCAAGTCAACGATCTGGCGCAGGATGGCGTCGAGGTGGATCTCCGCCATAGGGGATTGGCTCGGCCCTGCAAAGCAGAGGAAGTTCTCCACAATCGCGGCGAGCCTGGAGATTTCCGATTCAAGAATCGTAACGTACTTGGCGGTCTTTTCCCCTTCCGCGTGCGCGGGCTCGAGCGCCGTCAAGCTCCGTTCGAGCAAAGCCAGGTTCAGGTCCATCGCTTCCAGAGGATTGCGGATCTCGTGCGCCATGGCGGCCGCCAGCGTACCCAAAGCGGATAAGCGCTCGGCGACCTGCATCTGCCGTTCCATGCGTACTGCCTCCCGAACGTCATGCACCAGGAGGAGGGTGCCGGTCGTGCGTTTCTGAGGATCCTTGAGGGGCAGGGTGGTGATACGAACAGGCCATGGATCCTGGGGCGTGCCGAGATTGTGCTCGACTTCGTGAACGTAGTCTCCCTGCCTTGTTGCGGCCGTAACCATTTCCCTTAATCCTGGGCGGCATCGCAGCACCTCCAGGAAATCCACGCTGGCGTACCCGGGCGGGATCTCCGGCAGGAGCCGGCGAGCGCTGTCGTTCGCCATCGCGAGCAAATCCTTGTCGTCGAGCACAACAACGCCGATCTCCAGGCTGTCAAGGATCTGAAACAGCAGGGTCCGGATCCTCTCCCTTGTGGCCAAATTACTGCGGTCGCGCAGGATCGCCCCGGCGCTCGCCAGCGTCAGCAGCGCGCACGAGCCGTAAATCACGTAGAGCGGAACGCCCTTGGGAGCCTGAAGCGGAAACAACTGCGTGCCGAAGTAGCGGACCTCACGCGCGCGCAAGGATATCTCCAAGTGGAAAGCAAGAAGCAGGAGCCACAGAAAGGCATTGAAAATCCCTAGCAGAGTCCAAAGAAAGATCCTGGGCAGGGGACGACTTTCTTTTAGCTTGTGACTGAGCAGCGCCGGCACTTGTTCCTCCGCAATACGGGGTTTCGCGACAGAAACCAATCAACGAAAAAGAGTAGCACGAATCAAGTAACAGATATGCAAAATCTGCATGGTTTCCTGTACCCGCTCCCAGGCGGGGCAGGCGGGGAATTGCTGTTTCCGTCACGCTGCCGCAAGCGGGCATGATCACTCAAGCTGTGATTCGTCAGCAGATTATCCAGGTGCCTGTTGTTGGCTGCGATGGTTTGCCTTTTCCCCCATAGGGTTGGCACGATACTTGCGAAGGTGAGTAACGGTTAGTCAAATGGAGCTGTCGTTTGTGTCAACTTTAGAGATTGCGATCTCTATTTTTGAGGAGTAACTATGAACAAGGTATCGATGAGATTTGGTTTGATTGTGGCGTTATCCCTGGCAGCCGCTCTGTTGTTCTTCGCTTGCGCGTCCGCGCCTAAGGAGGAGATCGCGGCGACTCAGGCTGCCATTACCGGAGCCCAGACCGATGATGTCCGGACCTATGCCCCCGATAGCCTCAAGGACGCGGAAGATACTCTGGCCAAGGCCACGGCCGAGGTCCAGATCCAGGACAACAAGTTCGCTCTTTCGCGCGACTACAAAACCGCTTCCGAGTTGCTGAAGGAGGCCAAGGACAAGGCCGCCAAGGCCGCGACGGACGCACAGGCCAACAAGGCCAAAGCGAAGGCGGACGCCGAAGCTATCATCGTGAGTCTGACGCCTATGCTTGAGGATGCAAAAAAGGCACTCGCAACGGCGCCCAAGGGGAAGGACACGAAAGCGGATTTGGAAGCGATGCAGTCCGATCTGATGAGTGCGCAAGAGGCCCAGGCTGCTGCTACTCAGGCGCTGTCCCAGGAGAAGTACATGGATGCACTCGGCCAGGCCAACACTGCGAAGACCAAGGCCAGCGGCATCATCGATCAGGTCAAAGCTGCGAAAGAGAAAGTGAAGGCAAAGCGCTAGAGCTGGTGCAATCGCCGTTTCAGGAAGGTAAATGGCGTTCAGCAAAAAACGAGGGATCGCCGGCCTGTCAAGGGCCGTCCTGGTTCTACTTTTAGGGGTGGGGACGTACGAGCTGTGGATGCGAGCGGCTCTGCGCGACCACCCCTGGCAGCTTGAGTCGTATGCGGATATCCTGGCGGCGAACTGCCGGACGGGTCCGGGGGTGTCTGTTTTCTCGGCAGAACTGCGCGCGCTGGCTGCTCAAGTTAATGAAGCAAAGTCGTGCCTCGGCTCTGCGAATGCGGCGTGGGCTGTCACGCGCGACTATACGCCCTGTGTTGACAAGCTGTTGGGCGCATCACTGACCGCGCTGCGCATCCGCATGAGCGAGACGATTCGGCTCCGGGAGGAGAAGGCGCGGCTCAGTATCTTCTTAGAAACTTTGGAAATCGAGCTTGGCATCAACCCGCAGGCCAAGAAGACGGAGGTCAGGTTCGAGATCAGGAACTACGACCAGTCCCGTGCCAGGATGCTGGTTGAGGGGGCGCGCAATCTCGCTGCGCTTGGGCAGACGGAATCTGCGCTCATTGCTGTGCTGCGCGCCAGTGTGGCTTGGGCGCAAAACGAAGACTTTGTAGCGGCCGAGCTGGCGCGCTTTTACGATCCCGAGCTCCGCGCGCAGTGGGAAAACCAGGCGCAGGCTCTGCTGCGTTGGACGAAGCAAACGGGCCACTCCGCTATCCTGGTGGACAAGCTGGAGCATCGCTGCCTGCTGCTGGCCGACGGGCGCCTCGAGAGGTCGTATATGGCGAACCTGGGGCGAAACTGGTATCGGATGAAAGTGCAAGCGCACGACGCTTCCACCCCGGAGGGCGAATACAGAATAAGGCGCAAGTTTCGCTCCAGGAGCTTCGGCTGGGCGATTCTGTTGGATTACCCCAATGCTGCCGACCGGCAGCGCTTCAACTCTATGAAAAAGTCGGGGGAGATTGCAGTGCGCTCGGGGATTGGCGGGAACATAGAGATTCATGGAGGCGGGCGGCTCGATTCGGATTGGACGGATGGCTGCGTGTCATTGAAAAACGCCGACATGGCCGACCTGTACAAACATGCGTACATCGGCATGCCGGTTACGATTGTCGGTGCCAGCCGTCTGGCGGCCACATTGAAGGAGTGACAGTTCACATTCTATGGATCTCAAACAAGCGCTCCGTTGGACACTCTTGTTCCTGCTGTGCCTGCCTTGGGTCTTTCTCCTGCAGGCTTGTTCGGCTTCCGAGCCTTCGGAGGAGCTGTCGGCGCAGAGGAGCCCGCAACGGAGCAATGCGGCTGCGGACGCGCATGACGGCATAAACACACTGCGCAGGCTGGCGCGCGCTCTTGAAGACAGGGTGCGCAGGCTACAGGCCGTCGAAAGCCGTCTGTATCCCGGCGGGCCTGTGATCCTGGTCGACACATCTCAAGGGCGGATCACCCTGATGCTGGGCTCGCGCATCATTGCCCAGGGAACGTGCTCCACGGGAAATGGCATGGAGTTGACCGACAGCACCGGCAAGCGGTCATGGACTTTCGACACGCCGAGAGGGCACTTCCGGGTGCTCAGCAAAGTGGCGAATCCCGTCTGGTATCGGCCCGATTGGTCCTACATAGAGGAAGGCGAACCTATTCCCAAGGATCGCTCCCAGCGTGCTACGGCCAATGTGCTTGGAGATTACGCCATCGCCTTCGGCGACGGCTTCTTTATTCATGGAACTCTCTACACCCGGCTTCTTGGGGCCAATGTGACGCATGGGTGCATTCGAGTCGACGATAACATGCTGAAGAAGCTTTTCGCCGCCGCGCAGCCGGGGACCCCCATCTGGATTTACTAGGTGGTGATTGAATGGCGATGAAACGGCGCACGGCGACGACACATCCGGGCGAGCGAGCCGGAATGCAGACATTCATTCTGGCACTGGCGGCGATGCTCGCGGCCTCGTTTGCTGTTTCCTGTCGTTCGCGAGAGGCTCGGCAGGCAGGCGCGAAACTTCCCGAAGAGCAGGAACTGCGCGGGAAAATCGCGATGCTGTCCCGGCGGGCACAGGTGCTTTCTGCTGAGATCTCGCTGGCAAAGAACCCGGTTCCGTACCTCGCCGTCGACCTGGCAAACCGGAAGATCGGTCTGAAAGTTCAGGGGCACAGCCTGCGCAGCTTCGCGATCCGCAAGATCGAGAGGACCGGCGGCTCAGCCCTCGTTGCCCGGACTTGGATGGAGACCGAGGCCAGGCCGCTTGAATCACCGGTCCGAGCCAAGGTCGTACCCGGATCGGGAGAGGCAACCACGTCATCGCTCGCGACTCGCGACCCGTGGGGGCCGAAGCGGATGCCATCGGACTACGATCTGGTCTGCAAAGGAAACCAAGCCCTAAGAATCCGCTCCTTGCTCTCAGATCAGTCACGCTCTCGTTTCACGCGCTGGATTGTGAACGCTTACCTTCAAGTGCGGGATTGGGCGCGCGATACGCTGGGCGGGCGCAAATCCTCCTATCGTGAGTCGATCGAGATCTGGCTGGACGAAGACGATGCCAAGCTGCTCTTCTGGTCGCTTCCCAAGGAGTTCGGGATCCTTGTGCTCGACGCTTCCTGACCCTGCCCTGGTTTGCAAACCGAGATCGCTAAATGCGTGGAGGACACGAAAGGTGTCGTGCGTTCTGCGGTATTAGGTGCGCTGGCGTGTGCGGCGGATCAGCTCTGCGAGGAGGTCGCGCAGCTGTCCTATGGTATCGAAGATCGCTTGAGGCGGAAAGGAATTCGGTGTCAACCGGTCGCAGTAAAGACAGCCGACTACCACATTGTCCACGATCACCGGGTAAAGTCCGAAGCAAGTGGCATGGAGGTTGCGAATGAGATTTGAGTCCTTGTAGCGGTCATCGTGCTCTGCGTCGATGAAAAGGTCCCGCTTCGTGAGCAACGCCAGCGTGAGGGCCTCCTGCTGTCCGGAGAGTGGGATCTGAATCTGCTCGATGACATCATCGATGGACAAGCCGAGGCCAAGCCTTCCGCGTACCATAGAGCGATCGGGAGTAGCCAAGCAGAAGACCACGCGGTCGAAACGTGCTCCCCGGTGGCATGCTTCCATCGCCATCATCAGAATTTCGTTCAGCTTGAGCTCGTGGCCCGGCTCCATGGCGGATTTGACCTCGGCGACGAGCTGGCTGAGCAGATCGCCGTTGCCGCCGGGTTCCCCGGAAGGTGCGGGCGCCGCTGCGGGCTCTGCGCTCTCGGTAACGGTTGCCAGTGTGGCACTCTCGGAGTCCTTAGGCACCTGTTCACCCGTCAATGCGACGCTGTGCTGGCGGCGGAGATGAAGATCGTTGAGCGGGATCCCTACCGTGGAGAAGGTATCCTTGGTTTCCGTGACGGCTTCGTCTAGCAGCACCCTCACGACCTTACGATCAAGATCCGGGATCGAGTTGTATTTCTCGATCAAATTGTCGAGCGCTTTGCTTTTCTCTCCCGGCGGGTGGCGGTAGACACAAAGGGTCAACTCATGGCTGAAGGCTGCCAGGGTTCGCAGTTTTTCATCCTCAGTCCCATTGCTGTAGCCGAGAGGATCGGACGGATCCATTGCCTGCAGGACTGATCCCGGCAGATTCCAGCTGCCGCCGACGGCACGCCCCAGGTCCTCATAGTTGAACTCCAGGACTTTCATACAGGCTTCGCGCTCGGACAGCTTGTGCTCATTGATCTCCCGCAAGATTCTCTCATATGCTTCGGTGAAATGGAGTGCGACCAGGATTTCTCCCATGTTGCGGAACATCCCACACAGGTAGGCTTTTTCTACATCCGGCATGTGCAGACGCATTGCGGACTGGCGCGTGTGACTGGCCGTCAACATTGCCAGGAGGAGGAGCTCCTTTATGCCCGAATCACGTTTCTCGTAATTCTCGAGCAGCATCAGGCCGGCGGCCAGACGCTTGATGGCATCGATGCCGATCATTGTTACGCCGCGGGCCACGCTGGCGATCGGCTGTCCTGAGCGGTTGTAATAGGCCGAATTGGCGAGCCGAAGGACGGCCAGGGTCAGGCTGTAATCGTGGAGGATGGTGTTGGTAAGGTGACGGAAGGAAGCTTCGTCGTTTCCCATCAAGCCCATAACTTCCTGGATTTGGTGGGAAAAGGCCGGGACGCCCTGCTGTCTCTGGATGAATTCAAGGGATTTCTTGAGTTGAGCGTCGTAGAGCGAGATGGACTCGGATTTCGGAGGACTTTCTGCCGCTTGGGATTCGGTTGCAGGCTTAGGTGCGGGAGCCTGTTCGGTTTTTGCAGGAGCCTGTACGGTTCTTGCAGGAGCCTGTACGGTTCCTGGCGGGGAGCCTCTTATCGTTTTGACAGGAGCTTCCCTCTCAGGCATTCCGTTGCTGGGGAAGCGCGCGGCTTTCGCGCGCAGCGCAACGCCGCACATATTGCAGAAACGGGATCCGGCCGGCACCTCGCACCGGCAGCGAGGGCAGATCAATGGTCCGGCAGGTTTCTGCGTCGTCGGCATGATCTTAGTAGTGGATTCCACCTGCATTCTTTAGAGACTCCGTTTTGCGAAACAATGCCAGCGCGCTTCAAATGGGTGCGGCGAGCCAAGTCGGCTCGAACCCCCGATAATTTACTTTTCGGCAAATGTTGGTATTACTGTAGATTCAGTTTTAGCGGCGCATCAGGCGGAACAGATTCGTGTAATCGTCGGTCCAGAAAATCGGTGGCGGTATGGGGTGGTCCCATGCCCTGACGGATTTTTGGATGTCAGGATTTTCCAGAAATTGTCTGTCGCGGGTCAAGAGAACCCAGTCTGTGCTGTCCGTACCCTGAGCGTCGTTCCCTGGATCGTCGATCCAGAGGGCTTGCATCTCGTGCTCTGGATCGAGCGCGGCCATGTTGCGCACCACCGGGCTCAGATCGAAATAGCGGTTGCTGATGTGTATCGCCAGGATGCCGTCGTCTTTCAGATGGTAGAAGTAGGACTGGAAGCATTCGCGCGTAAGCAGATGGACAGGAATGGCATCGCCGCTGAAAGCGTCCACCGCCAGGACATCGAACATCTGAGGCTCGTGCCGCTGGCGCTCCCGCTCCATTGAGACGCGCGCGTCTCCGAGCACTACATCGATGCGCGCCGAGCTGTCTTTGCGGTAGGTAAAATACTTGTCCGACAGGCGGACCACTTCCGGGTTGATCTCATAGAAGCGGACGTAATCGCCGTCTGTGCCGTAGGTAGCCAGCGTCCCGGTGCCGAGGCCGACCACGCCGATGCGCAGATTTCGCTGTCGGTAATCGCCGGCCAACCGGCGCGGATGAAAGGTGATCGCCAGGCCGACACCGCTGTCGGGGCCGAAATAGGAAGTGGGCCAGTAGCGTTTCTCTTGATCAAGATATTGAAATCCGTGTTCGATCCGTCCATGCATCAGGGTGAGATGCCGCTGCGTCGGGTTGTCCTTGTCGGAGTCGAGCACGCGCAGAACCCCGAAAAAGTTGCGCCTTGTCTCCACGCTGTTTTCCATCGACTGCCGAATGTGCATCGTGAGCGCAAATGCCAGGGCGGCAACGGATAGGTAGAGGGCTGCCCACGCAGCGGCTGGCCGACCGTAATACAGCGGGCTCCTGCTGTCGCGGAAGAGGACGATCAGCGTCAGCACGGCAGTGGCAAGCAACCCAGCATGGTATTCCCAGAAGTCCTTGAACAGGTGAGGCGCCGCCAGCGTGGTCAGTATCCCTCCTAAACACCCGCCGCCTGCAACCATCAGATAGAACGACGTGAGATAGCGCGATCCCGGCTTGAGTCGCACCAGCTCACCATGGCAGACCATGCAGGAAGCGAAGAGTGTTACGGAATAGCTGAGGATCTGCAGACGCAGACTCACGAAGACGCCGCCATACAGGACAAAGCAGGTCCACACGATCGCTGCTGCAAGGCCGGGCACGAACAGCGGGCGCCAGTAGAGCCGCTCCTGTTGGAAGCAGAGAATGAAAGAAAGCAGGTAGAGCGCCAGGGGCAAAATCCAAAGCAGCGGGACAACTGCCACATCCTGGCACATTTCATTAGTCGTGGCCAGGAGCATGACCGAGCTGCAGGTAGTAAGTGCCAGCCATAACAGGCGGCGGCCGAGGTCCGGTCGGGGCTCGTCGTGGGTGTCCTCACCACTTGCGGCGCCGTGCGAGCGCGTTTCGCGCTCAGGAGTTCGGAGCACTTTGAGCGAGAGGAGAAAACACATCAATACGAAGGCCGCATAACTCCAGGACCAGATAGTAGCCTGACGCCTCAGGCTCAATGCGGGCTCGACCAGAAATGGATACATGAGGATCGCCAGCAGTGAACCGAAGTTCGAAAGCGAATAAAGCCGGTACGGGGACGCTCCCGAGCGTGTGCGACTGAACCACGACTGCAGCAGCGGTGAGGTCGAAGAAAGGATGAAATACGGGGCGCCAATGCTCACCAGCAGCAGACCGAGAATGTGCATGACCGGCGATTTCCCGTCCATCGGTTTCCAAGCAGGAGAAGGGACGATCGGAAGCGACAGTAGAGTGACGGTCACGAGGAAAAAGTGCAGCATCACCTGCCGGCGCAACGGCCACCGGCTCGCGAGCGCGTGGGCGTAACTGTAGCCGCCGAGGAGCAGCGTCAGGAAGAACAACATGCAGGTAGTCCAGACTGCCGGCGTGCCGCCAAACCAGGGAAGGATATACTTGCCGATCAGGGGCTGGACCAGGAAGAGCAGGTAGGCGCTCAGGAACATTGTCACGCTATATAGCAGCATATTCGCACCACTCCCGCCGGCAACGTTTTTCAGGTTTGGCGGGTCATCTCGCATGAAATTACATGGATTTCGGTGACCGCGTACGCAAATTCAATGACAAAATTCGGGGACAGGCGCCATAACCTCGAAAATATCTGAAATAGGTCAGCCATTCCGAAACATCTAGTGTGAACATCTTGGGTGTGCCGTGAATTGTCGGAGTTGGGACGTGATAGGACATGCTCAACGATGAAAGGAGAAGTTTGAATTTCGAGGTTATGGCGCCTGTCCCCGAATTTCCAAATCCCTTGTTTATTGAGTATTTGTGTAATTTCCAAAACATTAGATGGCATTCTCCTGACGCAGTTCTCGTATTTGCGCCGCCGTATAACCCATGCCTTTCAGCACCTCCTCGGTGTGAGCAGAGAGCTTTGGCGGAGGCGTTTCCAAGCTGGCAGGAGTCTTCTCAAATTGGGCCGTCAGGTTGAAAAGCCGCACCTCGCCGATCCCCTCTACGTGGATTGCCTGCAGGGTGCCCCGATGTTTGATCTGATCCTGGTTAAGGGCTTCCTCCAGACCCAGGATCGCTCCCGAAGGGACATCGTTCTGGTTGAGCACCTCGACCCAGTAATCCGTATTTTTCTCTTTCAGCTTGGCCTCGAGCAACGGCGTCAGCGCCTTCCGCTTCTTTTTGCGCGTGTCCCGCTCCTGAAAACGCGGGTCGGTTTTCAGCTCCGGCAAGCCGAGGACATCGGCGACGGCTTCCCACTGCTCCTGCTTGTTGGCGGCGATGTTGATATGGCCGTCTTTAGTGGCAAAGGTGCCCGATGGGGCCGCAGTAAAGTTGTCGTTTCCCATGAGGGCCGGTTGCTGGCAGCCGATCAGCAGATTGGCAGCGACCCACCCCATCAGCGGCATGATCGAATCAAGCAGGCCCACGTCGATGAACTGCCCTTGACCCGTCCTCTCGCGGTAGTACAAAGCTGCGAGAATCGCAAAAGCGGCATTGAGGCCGCCTACGGTATCGCAGATTGGGAAACCGCAGCGCAACGGGTTCAGACGCTCATCGCCGTTGACTGCCATCGTTCCGCTCAATCCCTGAATGATCTGATCGTAGGCCGGCTTCAGCGCATCGGGGCCCGTCTGACCAAAGCCGGAGATGGCGCAAAATATAATCCTTGGGTTGATTTCGCGCAGCACCTCATAGCTTAGACCGAGGCGCTTCATGACACCGGGCCGGAAGTTTTCGACGACCACGTCGGACTGCCGCGTCAGCTGTTTGAAAATGTCTCGTGCCGAGGAGTGCTTCAGGTTGAGCGTGATAGATTTCTTGTTGGCGTTCTGCGCCAGAAAGCTGGTTCCCATGAGTTCGGCATTCAGCTTCGGCACGTTCCCCAGCTTGCGAGCCAGGTCCCCTGTGCCGGGCGGCTCGATCTTGATTACCTCGGCACCGAGGAGAGCAAGATGCAATGTGGCGAACGGCCCTGACAAAACGTTGGTCAGGTCCAATACCTTGATGCCTTCAAGTAGTTTCATAGCGCAGCCCTCTCAAATATTAAGCCCAAAAGATATAGCTGCTTGAAGTACTTTCTTTGTGGTCTTCGTGGTTCAGGTTTTAGATTCAACGATCGGGCCGGCTTTGTAAACCATTCCCGGCATCTCCCTCCCGAAGAAAGCGCTTACACCGCAGGCGATCTCTACGAGCTTGCCAAGCTTGATATCGCGGCGCAGCCCGATGCGCTGAAGGTAGTGGACGAAGTCCTCTGTGCAGACGTTGCCGCAGGCGACCTTGGTAAAGGGGCAGCCCCCCAACCCCGCGATCGAAGACTCGAAGTACTTGACGCCGACCCTCATGGCCGCATAGCAGTTTGCCAGCCCGAGCCCGTAAGTGTTGTGGAAGTGGCCGGTGCACGTCACCGTCGGGTCGAGCCTGAAGATCTGCTCGAACATTCGCTCCACTTGATCGGGCGTGGCATGGCCTGCCGTATCGGCCAGGCTGATATTTTTGAAGCCGCGGTCGAGGAACTGCTCCACAAGCTGGAGCACCTTCTCCTCCGGGACGCGCCCTTCATAGCCGCAGCCGAAGGTAGATTGAACCGACACCTGAACCCTTTTCCCGGCGCCCAGCGCCTTAGTTGCCATGGTAATGATGCTTTCCGTCGCCTCGGCAATCGCCATCCCGGTGTTCTTCCGGCTGTGGGTTTCGCTCGCCGAAACCCCCATGCAGAACATTTCGACACCGCAGTTGAACCCGCGTTCGAGTCCCTTCTCGTTCAACACCAAAGCCGAAAGGATGACATGGTCAGGCTTCCGGTTCGCTCCCGAGAAATGGGCAAAGAGCCTGTCGGTGTCGGCCATCTGGGGAACCTTGACCGGATGAACAAAGGACCCGATCTGGAGAATATCAACGCCGGCGGCGATGAATCCTTCGATCCAGGAGATTTTCTGGTCCATCGGAACGGTCTGCTGTTCCATCTGCAATCCATCCCTAAGACTCACCTCATGGATGACGATCTGATTCATATCCGCCTCCTTCTGCGCGGAGGATGAATAATATGACGATCCGGCCTTCTAATGGGAACCAAAAAAGCTCCAACGCAATGCGGCCGGCAGGTTTTGTTAAATTCGTAAAATCTATGTGATGTTTTTGTAAAGAAATGATCCGTTTGCATTCCAGGAGCATCATTAATCGAGCGCGAATGGCGCACTCGGAGGGTTTGGGTATGGGACGATTCTTGAGTGACCTGGTTGCAATGGAAAGTCCGGACTGGCAAAAAGGTGAAACTACACTAGAATCACTCACAGTGCTTAATTCGATACGTTGGTTTTAGGGGGAGAAGTCATGCGTTGTCGCACAATCCGTATCTCGTTCCGGTTCGTACTTCCAGCCGTTTTTTCTCTCGCGGTTTTTGCCGGGGGAACGCCGCAAACAGGCTCACCTCTGGCTCAGAGCCGAAAAACGCCGCGCCTGGATAATCTGCTCCGCTATGCGATTCCAGGGACCAGGGACTTGCCGCTGATCATCGAGCTGACCGATCCTTCGGTCGTACAGGTGATGGCCCAGCCGGCTGCGCGTGGAGCCGCTCTACCGGCCGTTGTGGGCCAAGGACGCCCCCGGCCGCGATTGGATTCCACTCAAGCAGTCTCTTATCGGGCTCAGCTTGCACGCACGCAGGGTCTCATGATGGGCCGGTTGCGTGCTCTGAACGGAGTGCAAGTCCAGGGCTCCACGAACACGGTAGTGAACGCCATCTTCGCGCGCGTACCCGTCGAGCAATACTTCGCGGTTCGGCGATTGTCGGGGGTGAAGAAAGTCTACTTCTCGCGGCGATATCGAATGGACCTGAATGCCGCAGCGTCGGTTCTCAACGCGCAGGGGTTATGGGCCCGCACGAGTGGCCAGACCAACGCAGGCCTGGGAGCGAAGATCGGCGTTATCGACTCCGGGATCGACTACAGTAACCCAATGTTCGCAGATTCCACGGCGCCGACGCCGAGTTCATACCCGTCTGGATTTCCCAAATACGATACGGCGGCCGATCAGGCTTACACCAATCACAAAGTGATCGTCGCGCGCAACTACGTCAATACCAACTACGGCTATGCCGCCCAGAGCGTGAACGACGCCAGGGACGAACTTGGACACGGCACCTTCGTGGCCGGCTGCGCGGCCGGGAAAGTATACAATGCTCCCCTTGCCCAGATTTCCGGGATGGCGCCCGCCGCTTTTCTCGGGAGTTACAAAGTATTCGGCACGCCGGGGATAAACGAATACGCTTTGTCGTCAGGGATAGATGCGGCGATTGATGACGCCGTCAACGACGGTATGGACGTGCTGAATCTCAGCTTTGGAGGCCTGGATTACGTGCCCCCCTCGGAAGACATCGAGGTGGAATACATCAATAATGCCATTGCTGCGGGACTCGTCGTCGTGATGGCTGCAGGAAATGAAGGGCCGGACCCGCACACGATCGATTCGCCCGGCTCTGCCCCAGACGCAATTGCCGTGGGAGCGGTCTGGAATTCGCGAGCCTTCGCCCCGCAACTTCATGTCACCGGCCCCGGGACCGTGGCGTCGGATCTGCAGAACATCGCGTACCAGAATGGGAGCGGCCCCGCAATCTCGACTGCCATCAACTCAATCCCGATAGTCGATGTTTTCACGCTGGATGGGACGGGATTGGCTTGTTCTTCTCTCCCTTCGGGCAGCCTGAGTGGGAAGATCGCCCTGATCGAACGTGGCGCCTGCACCTTCTCCACGAAAGTCACGAATGCCTCAAGTGCCAGTGCACGCGCGGTGGTCGTCTATAACAACGTCCTGGGAGCGCAGCCGTTCACTATGGGCGGGCTCACTTCGACCGCCATCCCCGCCGTCATGGTTTCTAACCCGGACGGCTTGGCGCTCAAGAGCTTCGTAGCAGCGTATCCGGCGACCACATTGACCATCGACGTGAGTAGCACCGTTGTCGCTGTCTCGACTACACCCGATATCTTACTCGACTTCAGTTCGCGCGGCCCGTCCCCCGATTTCGGCATCAAACCGGATATCATGGCCGTTGGGGCGAACGTTTACTCCGCCACCCCAACCGTATGTGGCACCCAGATCATCTGCGACTCCTCGCATTTTATGGTCGGCGGCGGGACGAGCTTCTCGACGCCGATGGTGAGCGGCGCCGCGGCCGCTGTAATACAGTTGTTCCCGACCCTCACGTCGGCCCAAATCAAGTCCGCGCTTGTCAACACGGCGACCCAGAACGTCACCATCGATGGGACAACCCCGGCAACGGTGGTTCAGGCGGGAAACGGCCTGCTCAATATGGGGAATGCTGCGGCCACCAGCGCTGTTTTCTCCCCGACCAACCTGAACTTCGGCGTGCAGTCCTACTCTAACAGCATCTCCCTCACCCAGACATTCACCATCACCAACGTTTCAGGAAGTGCGGATCAATACACGCTCTCAGTTCAGCCGCTGATTTCCGGACCCGCAATCAGCCTGAGCACAAGCAATACAGGCTCGGTCGCGCCGGATTCAAGCGTCAACGTCAGCGTCTCGATTCAGGCGACTGCGCCCCAAACCGGAGGGTTTCAAGGGTTCATCACGGTTCAAAGCGTGCAGACGACAACGACGTACTCGGTTCCGTACTGGGCCGGCATCTACGTTCCGGATTCTTCGCGCGTCCTGACAGTGAGTCAGAGCGCAACCGGGTCAAACATCTTCAGCAACCTGAAAGACGCTCTGGCGACAGCCAATCCCGGAAACATCATTGAAATCGCAGACAGTCAAACCTATACGCTGCCCTTACCTTCGGACCCGACCGCTCTTCCGTCCATCACGGTCAGCACGAATGCTCAAGGACTTCCTTTGCACGGGATCACCATACGCGCTGCCGCAGGCCAGACGCCGGTGCTGGACGGCACGACTACCGCAGCTACTGCGGATCTTCGGATCGTGGGGCTACGAGACGTTCTAATCCAAGGCTTCACCATAAACGGCGGCGAAATAGGAATTGACATCTTGCAGCCATCCACATCCATCCCCGCATCCGTCACAATCGACCATTGCAACCTGACCAATCAGGCGGCGGGCACTTATTCTAATGGGGTTTTTGTAGGATATGGCGGCGACGTCGACATCACCTATTCCACAGTTTCCGGATCCTCGGGATCCGGAGTTCTTGTCGCAGGCGGCGCACACTTGACGATCAGCAATTCCACGGTTCAGAACAACGGGCTTGCCGGGGTTGAAGAATACGATTCCAATGTCGATCTGATCGCCTCGACATTCAGCGGGAACGCCGGTCCCGGCGCCTACCTGGAACATTGCAGCGGTACGCTCGAAAAGAACACGTTCGCAAGCAACACCGGGTACTATGGTGACGGCATCGAACTCTACGACGGCACGATGACGATCGCAGGCAACACGTTCAATGCGAATGACAGCACCGGAATCTATACGGACTCCGTCACCAGCTCTGGCCCTGGTCCAACGGCGTTGATCACGCGGAACACGCTGCAATCCAATGGTGATGTCGGCATCTGGAGCGACCAGGCACAGAACTTGCAGATTGTCGGCAACCTGATCAAGGACAACGGGATCGGTTTCTATGCGCGCGGTTCGACAGCAGCGCTTTTGGCCAACAACATCATCCTCCGGTCGAACTACTCCGGCGAGGCCAACGGCGTTGACGTGGGCGATTCGAGTTCGGTCAACCTGGTAAACAACACCATTTACAATTGCCAGCTATACGGTATTGCTCGTTATTCCACCAGTGCGACGCTCTCCGTATACAACGCCATCGTTACCCAGAGTGGGAGCGCAGATCTGAGCGGGCTCGTTCCCACCAACGTAACATACTCGCTCATTGGCGACGGGACACTGACGGGCGGCACCAGTACCAATATCAACGCCGATCCCAGATTCAACAATCCCAGCGCAGACGACTACAGCCTGGCGCCAGGCTCACCTGCCATCGACATGGGTTTCAATGCGGCGCCGAACCTCCCGTTCCTGGACTACAACCAGCAATTCCGCGCAGCTGGCGCCAGCGCCTTGCCTGGCAGCGGGACAGTGGATATAGGCGCGATCGAGGCGGGTTCTTCCTATCCGCTGAACTACCCGCTCCTGGTCAGCGGCATCAACAGCGGCACAAACACGATGTTAGACAACAACGCCTTCATCACCGGCTTCGCGGCGTTAAACCCTTCAGCGTCGAGTGCGACTCAGGCGACCTTCACTGCCTACGATCCCACCGGGGCATTGCTCAGTGGAACCGTAAATCCCAACACAGTCGCCCTTCAAGCTCAGACCCAGATCCCGACGCTGGACTATCAGCTTTTTGGCTTCTCCCAAGGGGAGGCAAAACTCGGCGCCGTGCTGGGATCTTCAATTCAGAAGCTGGTGGGATTCTTCCTCATTTTCGACCAGACCTTCAGCCATCTGGCCGATGGGGTGGACGTCTCGGCAGACACTTATACCGACTTTTTTCTCGTGTGGCACGAGTCGGATTCATCCGGCGCGGCAACCTATCGGCTCTTCAATCCTGGGATCAATACGGCCAATATTACTTACACCCTGTTGAGTTCCTCCGGCGGTATGCTTAGTGGCCCAACGACCGCCGCCGTGCCTGCCAAGGGGCAATACATGTTCGCCTTCAATACGGTGGCAGCCTCCAGCGGATATGTCCACGTAACGTCCGACCGTCCCATCACCGGCCTTGATATCTTTGGGAATACTTCTGAGGTCGCGGCCTTGCGCGCGGCCCCAGCGGGCACAGAAGCGCGCCTTTTCTTCCCGCACTTCGCCGTTAATCAGGGTTACACGAGCCTCATCGGCGTTGTGAACCCGTCGAGCACAACAGCCAACCTCACGCTTACTGCCTATGCGAACGACGGTTCCGTGCTGGGAGCGCCGGTGCAGCGTACCGTAAATGGGAAGGGGCAGTTGCTCGAATCGGCTTCGAGCCTCTTCGGGTTGGGTTCGGGTGGCATGATCACGGGCTATGCCGTTGTCGAGAGCGATCAGGTCGGCATCACCGGGTTCAGCGCATTCAACTATGCTAAGGGCAGCGTCCAGTCGATCTCCGCGGTGCCCAGCGAAAGCGTGCCACAGCAAACACTCCTGTTCTCACACATCGCCCATGAGTGGCCGTCCGGAACTCCCGGCGACAATTACTTGACGGGGATCGCGTTGCTGAATCCATTTGGGACTTCAATCTCCTACACAATGACGGTATTTGACGGCACCGGTAGGCAAGTAGCTCAAATGACCGACGTCCTCGGGCCGCACGCAAAGGTTGCGAAGCTGTTGAGCTGGCCCACGGCTGGCGCCGGTTTCTTCACGCAGGATCTTCCGCTGGGTAGCGGGCATGTCGAGGTTACGACGGACTATCAGCTGCTGGGCTTTGAAATGTTCTTCACCCAGAGTCTCTCGCAACTTGCTGCTGTGATGGCTCAATTCCCGAATTAATGCCCGAAGCGCTTTGCGTATTCCGCGGCTCTCTAGGTCTGGGAGTTGATCTTGAGGACAAGCATGGCCGCATCGTCGGCAGCTTCGACTTTCCCACGGTGCTTCCGAATTTCCTTCTCGACCCGAGTCAGCATTTCGTCGGTGCTGCCGGTGCGCGCCTCAAGGAGCAAGCTCTCGAGCCTTTGCTGGCCGAACTCGCCTCCGGCCCTATCGACGTTTTCCACCAGACCGTCGGTGTAGAGAAAGAGCCCATCCCCTTCAGAAAGCTCGATCCAGCGCTCGACGTACTCGCCCCCCGACAGCAGGCCCAGTGGCCGACCTGTCGATTCCAGACGCTCGATGAGGCCGGCAGTACGGACGGCAAACTGCGTAGGGTGGCCGGCATTGACGTAGCGCAGCTGCCTTTCCCTGGGATTCAGGATACCCATAAACAGGGTCAGATAGACCTCCGGCGGTGTGTTCGATTCTATTTCCTTGTCGAGTTGCGCGGCGAGTTGTGCCAGGTCGGCTACCAGCGGGAGCCGGGCCTGCAGCGTTGCCTGAAGGCTTGCCATGAGGAGCGCCGCTGCCACTCCCTTGCCGGAAACATCGCCTATCAGGAAAGCCACATCGTCATTTGGCAGCGGAAAGTAGTTGAAAAAATCGCCCCCGACTTCTCGTGCCGGAATCGAAACACCTTTGACCTCGACGGGTCCGATTTGCAGCGGCCGCTTTGGCAGCAACTCTTCCTGAATCAGGCGGCTCATCTCCAGTTCCTTGCGCAACCGTTCCTGCTCGACCAGGTGCTTCTGGTTCTCGTCAAGATCGTGAGCCATGCGATTGAAGGTCTCTGTCAGCTTGCCTATCTCGTCGCGCGACCTGACCGGCACGCGTGCCTTCAGATTGCCGCGCGCCAGTTGCTCTGCCCCCTGGGTCAAGGCCGCGAGGTTGCGCGTCATGCGATGCGAGAGGGGAACAATCCCAAGCAAAGCCAGCCCGACCATGCCTAACCCGAAGGCAAGATTGCGGACCGCTGCATTGCGGATTTCGCGCAGAGGCTCGCTGACCGGGCGGGCGATGCCGAAGGTCACATTGGATTCTTCGTTTTTCCGTGTTACCACGACCCAGTCCTTCAGTGCGGGAGGAGTTGCTTTCGTTGCTGATCCGGAACCTGTCTCTGTAAGGCCCAGGGTTTCCAACTTCTGCTGATCCGACTGGCTGATGGCGTGGATCTTGCCGTCAGCATCGACGACAAAGGGTATTTCGCCCTGACGCTGTCTGCTTCCGGAAAGGACGCTTCGAAATAGCTGAGGAGGACTCACGCGGGCCCTCACCGTGCCGATGGTGTCGCCGCCGGTTCTCACCTCGGAGCCAAAATTACTGGCCAGCGGATTCACGTGTTGGATGGCGGGTGTCGTCCTTGGAACCGCGCCACCAGCGAGGCCTCGTCCGTCCGCCCTTCTTGGCCTGTCGAGACCGGCGCCCATCTTCTCCAGGACTACCTCGAACTCCTGGATCTGTTTGAGTTGGGCCTCGATTTGTTGTTTCTCCGCTTCACTGGGCGCTGGCCGCGCGGCTCGAGGATGCGAGAGTGGAACGCTCGGCCGGATATGCATGACGAGTCCACTCTGAGCCGTCTCCGTTGCACCGGACTGTCTGTCCGCTGGCGGTGCGGGCGTCTCGGGTGACAGGTGGATCACCAAGTCTTGAGGGTCACTCTTGGAGGTTGTCGGTGAAGACTGGCGAGGGGTTGGGGAGGAACGAGGTGCTCGACGGGCGCCCGACACCGCATGTGCGCTCTCCGGGACGGGACGAAACTCGATGGAGTCGACGAGCGGTGCCGCATCTCCGATGTCGGTCATCAACTGAGCCATCAGAGGATTGAACTGCGCGTCTACTTTCTCTCCCCTCAGTGCCATCAGTTGCTGGAACGGGAAATTGCCCAGACGCTCGAGGCGGTAGGCTAATTCCCTCTGCAATGAATCCATCCGGCCACGCATTCCCTCCGCCAGGGCCCCGGACTCGGCTTCGACCGCCTTTCGGAAAACGGTGATCGCGGAGTTGTATGAGTAGAGCGTGATCCAAGTCAGCGGGAGCACCGCAAGCAACAGAAACGCCAGGATCAACTTTGTACCAAGTTTCATGCCATACCTCCTGCCCACACTTCTAGAATACGGGACTATCCGGCGGCTGGTTTCGGTTTATTCCACGCCGCGAATGTGCCAACAACCTATTGCATTTCATGGACTTTCCTCGATTCGACCGGTGGTTAACAAACTTTTTACAGCGAAATTGGTGACAGTCACCTTTTTTCACCCGGGATATCTCGATGGATGAATCAAAGGGTCGTTGAAAGAAGGTGACTGCTTTGAAAATAGACGGTGCAGCGGACGGGCTAAAGCCCGTCCCCACTATATGTTACCCTCAGAGATCTCAAGTGGGCACGGGCTTCAGCCCGTGCGCTTTTTCATGCGCTTGGGTGCGCGAATCGCGCATGAGATACTGTCACCAATTTCGCCGACTTTCGCTTGCTCCTTAGACTTCCTTGAGATAGAAATACTCCAGCACTTTCCAGGGCATCGCGCCCTTGTTTGGCGCAAGAGGCATTGGTACACGGATCCGCTTTTCTCGTTGGAGGCCCCTTCTGCGATGGACGATGAACAATTCAGGGACAAGCAAGTCCTGATAACTGGCGGCCTCGGCTTCATCGGCTCCAACCTTGCTCGACGGCTCGTGGCTCTTGGAGCGAAGGTCACATTGGTTGACAGTTTGGTACCGCAGTATGGGGGCAGCCTTTACAATATTGACGGCATCCAGGACCAGGTACGCGTAAACATCTCTGATGTCAGAGACGGGTACAGCATGAGCTACCTCGTCCAGGGACAAGACATTCTCTTCAATCTTGCCGGCCAGACAAGCCACGTCGACTCTATGCAGGATCCTTATGCAGATCTGGACATCAACTGCCGGGCTCAGCTCACCATTCTGGAAGCGTGCCGGAAGCACAACCCGGGGATCAGGATCGTTCTTGCGAGTACGCGTCAAATGTACGGAAAGCCCGAATACCTGCCGGTCGACGAAGAGCATCTGCTTCGGCCCGTGGACGTCAACGGCATCAATAAAATGGCGGGTGAGAGGTATCACATCCTCTATAGCAACGTCTACGGCATCCGCGCGTGTGCGCTGCGCCTGACGAATACCATCGGTCCCCGGATGCGAATCAAAGACTCGCGCCAGACCTTTCTGGGTACCTGGATCCGCCTTGTCGTTCAAGGCAAACCGTTCGAAGTTTGGGACGGCAACCAATTGCGCGACTTCACTTACGTGGACGATGCGGTAGATGCCCTGCTTCTCGCGGCAGCTAGCGAGAAGACCAACAGCCAGATCTTCAATCTCGGCGGGGACTGCGTGATCAGCCTCAAGGATCTGGCGAGCCTTCTTGTTGAGGTAAATGGCGGCGGTGAGTACTCGATTCGCCCCTACCCTCCCGAAAAGAAGCGGATCGACATCGGCAGCTACTACGCAAACTTCAACCTGATCCAGTCTGTTCTCAATTGGAGGCCCAAAGTGCTGCTGTCGGATGGCCTGGCGCGCACTCTCGCCTTTTATCGGAAAAACCTGCAGCACTACCTCTGATGCGGAAAGTTGGTTTGGGATGAAAAGCGAGCCGCAAGGACCTCAAGGAAACTCAAGCAGTTTCCGCGAGGTCTTTGCGGTGATCTGCTGTGGCCCGGCGCTACTTGATGCCCAGCTCCTTTAGAATGTTGGACGCGCCGTCGACTTCGGTCATGTTCCACAACATGTACCGGCTGTCGACGTGGATGGATCGCGTCTTTACATTATCGAAGAGGAAGTTCGACGCCACCGATTCGTAAGTCCCGTCGAAGAGCAGGCCAATCAGCTCGCCCTTGTTGTTGAGCGTCGGTGAGCCTGAATTGCCGCCCGTGGTGTCTACTGTCGACAGAAAGTTGACGGGCACGTCCTTGAGAGCAGCGTCGAGATAAGGCGTCTTCTTCTTGCCTGCCAGTTGCGCCTTAATGGCATCCAGCTGCTTTTGCGGCGCGTTGAAGTCCCCCTCGCCGGTCTGCTTCTCGATGATTCCCCTAAGCCCGGTCAGTGGCTTATAGAAGAGGCCATCCTTGGCATCCACGCCCTTCACCTGGCCGTAGGTCACGCGCAGCGTGCCGTTCGCATCGGGCGCAACCAGACCGCCAGCCTTGGCGAGCATCGCCTCCATGTAACGCGGCCGCAGGCGGGCGTTAGCGCCCGCCCGGTCCTTGGCGGCTTCGCGGACCGACTCTGCCAGCGGTTCCAGGGCTGCTGCAAAGGCGATGAAGGAGTCTTTGGTGGCCATGATGTCGGCCGTGCTCTTTTCCAGGAGGCCAAGGCGGAAGTCTCTGTCGCCAATCTTGGCTCCGGCATAGAGCCGATCGAGATAAGCGTCAATGGCTTTCTCGGCATCGGGTTTTGCCATCCCTGCCCTGAGGCCGACGACTCTGTCGAGCGGCTCGATCCTCTGGTCTGCCGGGAGTGCGGCCCCGAGGCCCATCGCCCAGCGCAGAAAAGCGCGATCCGCGGTGGCGTCGAGCGAGCGCTGGATGCGGTCCTGGTTCTCGCGTATGCGGCTCCAATCGCGCTCCTGGAATCCGGCTTCACGGTCCAGGTCATTCTTCGGTCGCTGCACCGACAGGCGGTAGAGGGTCTGTGCCGCGCTCAAATATGAGGAAGCCGAAGACAAGTTCGACATGACCGCGTTCCGCTCGCGGGTTTTCTCGCTTTCCGCCTGAAGCGCCTGAAGCGCCTGCAGCGGGTCGCCGTACTTCTGCTTGCGCACGGGATCGGCTGCGATCCATCCTGCCAGCTCCTTCTCCCGTGTCTCCTTTTGTGCAAGCGCTCCGCCCTTCACGAGACCTTCGAGCATGCCTCTCTGGTTCGTCAGGTTGTTGTTGAGGTTCTGGATACGGCCGGCGAGCTTGAGGGCCAGATCCTTATTGCTTGCCGTCAGCTTGTCGATGAGCGCGAGCTGCTCCTGGGCGAGGCGGATCGAGCGCGGGAAAGACCACCCGGTGGTTTCCCTGACCTCGGCGTAAGTCTGGTGCCGCTGCGTGCGTCCCGGATAGCCCACGACAAAGACCAGCTCGCCCGGTATTGCACCCTCGGTCGAAACCTTAAGCCAGTGTGCAGGCTTGTAAGGGACATTGTCTTTCGAATACGGGACTGCCTTTCCATCTTTGCTGACGTAAGCCCGGAGGAAGCCCCAGTCGCCCGTGTGGCGCGGCCAGCGCCAGTTGTCGGTCTCGCCGCCGAACACGCCGATTCCCTCCGCGGGCGCGTACACGAGACGCACGTCCTTGATGTCGAGCTGGGCGACCTCAAAGTACTTGAGCCCCTCGAAGAAGGACGCCACGCTGCAACGGAGCCCGCCTTTTTCGCAGGCCGCAACGCGCTCCTTGACCCTGCGGTCGATGATGTCGTTACGCTGCCGGTCCGTGGCTTTCGGATCGATTTTCCCCGTGATCGCGCCGGTCACGTCGCTGACGGAGGTTGTGACATAGACGTGTTGCCCGGGGCCGCTTGACAACTCCTCCTCGCGGGTTTTGGCCAGGAAGCCGTCCCGGAGCAGGTCGCGCTGAGGGGTCGAGTTATACTGGAGACCGCTCGTGACACAGTGATGGTTGGTAACGATCAGGCCGTCGGGCGACACGAAAGATGCGGTGCATCCCCCCAGCGACACGACGGCGCCCATGGGCTGGCCTGTGAGATCGGCAAAAGACTTGGGATCGCCTTTGAAGCCCAGGGCCTGGAGCTTGGCGGCAAGGTCGGGGATCTGTTGCGGCATCCACATCCCCTGCTCGGCGCGCAATCCGAAGACCCAAAGCGAAGCAACAGCGAGTAAGACAATCTTACGTAGAAAGGCCATGATGGTATCCTCCTCCGCGAAATGACTTGTGCGTGACAAGTCTTATCCAGCAACCGCCGGACGAGCAAGCAGAAAATCTCAGCGCAGTGAATTGAATTTCCCGGGCCTGGCCCCCATGATACGCACAGCGGCGCCGGCGCCAAAGTGGTAGTAAGCCTTGGTGGCAACCGTGGCACCGGCGGCATCCGCCGCACTGGCAAAGGCGCCTTTAGCCAAAGTGACCTGAACGCCGGTAGGGTTCACCACGATGCTAGTGATTTGCTTGGCCGGGATCACAGAGCGATTGGCTTTGGTAATCACCAAATTGCTTGGATTGAGTATGGATTCTTCGCGGATGTAGGTATAAGTCCCGCGATTTCCGCCGTTGGCATTGGGAATTCTCTGCTGCAATTCAACGTTTGTGTCGAAGGTCAGATTCGTGAGGTCCTTCAATTGAGCATTGCTCAACACCACGCTCTTATACAGATCGGCGTTCATGGTTTTCGTGACAGTGATGGTGGCGACATCATCCGCCGTGTAAGGGCTGTTGCTCGGATCGGATGAATTATAGTGGGTGATGCCGTCAACACGGATGGTTGCGCCGGCAGCAGGATCGGAAAAGACATCCCCGGGTTGCCAGCAGCAGTCAGGGGAATCATAGCCGTTGAGGGTGTTGTCGATCGGCCGCCAGACACCAGTCAAGTTTTTCGGTCCGCCAACGGCCGGACTGTTGTAGAACAGCTTGGAAATAATTTGCGCCGTAGGATTGGTGTCCCTGGATTCCCATCTGGAAGCATCAATTCGGTAAATGAGGACCCCGGAGTATTTTCCCCTGTTATCCAAAGCGTTGACTCCTAACTTGGTGCGGAATTCGGCCACATAGGCAGTGGAAAGGCCGGTGCGAATGACCACCATCTTGCTGCCGCCGGGGGTCTCAACGGAGGTAATGAAGTGGGTGGTGGGATTGGAGCTGGACTGGCTGACCACATCCACCTGATCGTCCCGGATCCACCGCAGTTTCCACTTATGCCAGGCCAGGTAATCTGTGGAATGCCCCGCGATATTGCCCATCATATCCCAGCCGCCGCAATAGAAGAACTGGCCAACCCTGACACCGTTGACTGTGGGGGCATACATATAAAGGTCCGGAAAACCAAAGGTATGTCCGGACTCGTGGGTGACCCACCTGTAACCCCAACGGAACATGTCATTGCCGGCGGTGATGGCGGTGCCGATATAGTGTGGCTTATTGTCCCGGTCCACATAGGCCACGATGTTGGTGTTGGGTTGTTCACCGTCGGTGGGATCGCGGTTGATATTGGCTGGACCGTTGGAAAGACCCGGTCTGCCTCTGGCCGGCATGATCAACAGCAGGTCATAATCATCGGCCTTGATGTTCCAATTGCCGTAAGCATGCTGGCAGGCCTCTCTTACATAAGCGAACATGGTGTGGGTTTGGCCGTTCCATTGATATTGACTCGCGTTCTTGCTCATCATGATCCATCCCAAATGGTTGGCGTTCTGGGGGGAAGCAAGCGCAAGGCGGAACTGGCCATAGGACGACAAATGGAACCAATCAACTGCACCTTGCAGGAACTCGAGGTACGCCGGGAAGGTCGTATAAGGGTCGCCGGCATCCGCTGCGCGCCGGTCTGGAAACTCGACGAACAGCACCAGCATGTTCTTGGCCCTATGTGCGGGCGTGACAATGTTGCCATCCTTCCAATCGATAGGTTTGTCTTTATCATCTTTGTTTGGGGTCAGATCGGCGAAGCGATACAAACCCATTTGACCGGTGACCGGGTCATAAAAAACAGGGTCCGTCTTGCTGGTGCTCCAGCCTTCATCCGTCCATTGGCTGGAGCTCATGATGTGACCGTTGCCGGCAGGTTCCCCCAATTTCAGGACCTTCACCGCCCGAGAGGCTTTGAAAGAACCGAAAGCCTTTGTGGCAATGGTAGTGCCTTGAGCGCTTATGCGGGCGAACTGGTCGGCGTCGATCACAACCGATAAGGCGACTGCTGATGCATCGACACCCGTGATCTTGGCCGGCGGGACCACCGTGCCGTCCGGCTTGGTGATGATGATATGGGCAGCGGCTATTCCGGTTAATTGCACGTTCGTGGTCACAACGATTCTGGTCAGACCATGAAACTGGGCGTCGCTCAAGGCGACCCCGGTCGCAGCCTGCGGCCGCAGGCCTATGGCCGATAGCAGGATCGGCACCCATACGAGGGCAAGCACCATGTTCTTGGGTTGCTCGGCGATCTGTTTCATGCTTGTTCCCCCAAGGATGAAATGAATGCCATGATGAACAGTTATCTTTTCAAGCCTTACGCCGACCGAAAGGATGTACCAGCAGACCGTTCGCGTGCAACTGTAAATGCAATGTTTTGCGGGCGGCTCCGCCGGCAGCGCGTGCGACACGTCTGAAGAGGGGCTTCGATCCCAAAATGCTTCTTGTTCCTGCTGCTGATCTGTATCGGAGAGAAGGGAATCCCTGGGCGAGTCCTTAAGAAACGCTGAACGGCGGCCCGTGCTCCGGTACGATCACATTGGCTCTGTTCCTGACGTACTCCATGTGCTCGTACACGCGCTCCTGGTTCCAGGAGGAGCCCGGAGGTTTCCACTCATCGAAGTGCGCCTTGTTGAGAAAGGTATCCCCGACCCAGGCATATACAAGTCCATCTATGGAAGCAAAAATCATAATCGATCCCGGTGTATGGCCGGGAGCGTGCCGAATATAGATTCTGGCGCCCAGATTGGGCAGGTCAGGTTCGTTGCTGACGTACTCGGGTCGAGCCAGGCTTGCAGGGCTGAGATCGAACAAGGCATTACCCTGGAGCAATACTCTTTTGTCATTCCTGAAATAAAAGCCAAGACGCTCATCCTTGTGGAAGACGAAGGTCGCTCCTGGGGAAAGGTTCTTGTGACCGAAGTGATCCGGATGGAGATCGGTGAAGATCACGCAGTTGACATCTGCAGGCGATAGCCCCAACCGCTCAAACGCAGCAACGTACTGCGTCCCATCTTCTTTGGGATGCTCCGTATCTATAACCACTCTGAAAGCTCCGTGTTCCAGGAGCGACGAAGTCGGCCGGCTGTCCTTTACCCCCTCTTCCGGAGTAATCTCAATCAGTCCCGGCTGAATCAATGCGAACCTCAACGGCATGGGAAACCTCCGGATGGCTATCTTACAGCATGTCAGCAGCCGCGACTTTACGTCCGGGAACTGGCAGGCGCCTCGACCCGAACCGTCGTCGCAGACGTGGCGGTCATTACCGAGGGGCTGCGCCCCTTGAAATCCCTTCGTGATTTGGGAGTCAGGAGTCAGAAGTCAGAATGGGAATCTAGAGTCGCCTTCGTGTAAGCGCAGAGCAGGCGGCACACCTCGCGAATTGACCGTGAGTAGTTGAATTTGAAATGGTACGCCTGGCGCGATTCGAACGCGCGACCTTCGGTTCCGGAGACCGACGCTCTAGTCCAGCTGAGCTACAGGCGCACGGTGAGTCTGCCGATGCTTAGCTGGCAGCAAAGCTACCACAGATTCTGCCATGGTGTCTATATTCCGGCCGCTGAAGCGTGTCGGAGAGCCCTAGCTATCCTGTCCGATTTCCGGAACTGAGAGGTTTCGACAGATCTTGTGCGCGAGGACGTTTGAGATCTCAGCATGACGTGGTATAGCTTCGATGGCGCCTGTCTCGGACTTGCACCACAGTGAGTGGCCCCGACCTTCACGTTTGAGGTAGCAGCCGTGCTTGCGCAAGTGCTGGAGCAAGGTGCTTCGTTTCACTTGACGATCACAGTGTCGAGTTCAGCTTCTGGTGGGATTCCACGAAGAGCGTCTTGCCGTCTATCTTCCAGAATTAGAGCAATTGCGCCCGCCAGACTTGCGCGGGCTTCTTCCTTCGATTTTCCCTGGCCATTTGCTCCAGGAATCTCAGGGCAGTACGCTATGTACCATTCTCCATCGCGCTCGAATATGGCAGTGAATTCGTTGGCCATCGCTCCTCCTGGGACAATCTGTGATTTCATTATACCGCAACTCGAGGCTGTCACGCCCGATCTGGCTCTCGCGCCCCCGCTGAGCCGCAGCCGGACTTTGCCTTGCGCCTGCCGAAGAACCATAAGGTCCGGCCGGCCGCTCCAGCGCGATGATAGTCATTAAGGCCCCCCTGTGCCTACCAACTCTGGTAGGCTAGATCGGGGGGCAGGCTACTCAACTACCGATTTAAGGTCTCAAGAATTTCGAGGTTGTGTAGCCTGTCCCCCGATCCCTTCTGTGTGGTTCAGGACCTGCGCCGCACCCTTTTCGGACGAAGTCCCTGCGGCAGTCTCTTGGCCTTGAGAAGTTGCTTGTAAAGCCGCACGGCCGCCTTTTGTACGAGATTCTCGATTTTGTCGAGGTATTGGGCACGCCATTCGAACTCAGCTTCGTGCGGGACCATCTGGCGTAGCAGATCGCGGCAGTCTTCGGTGAGCCGTTCATCGAAGACAATCCCCTGCAACGGAAGGAGCAGCGGACAGCTGTAGCAACGCCCACCCCACACTACATGGCATAGCAGCTTGCTGCTTTCTTCGTCCTTCGGGTCCCACTCTTCCCACCCTTGATACCTCACCGTCATGTCGCCTAGCTGGGCGGCCAACGCCTCGGGCAACTTGACTTTTTCTTCGATGATCTCTGTCAAGTGAGTTCTTCTTTCTGGTTCTCGCTTCATTACCTCTCGCCGAACGTCAGGCGTCAGCCGCTTGGCCGGAGCGCGGAGCGCGAAGGCCAAGTCGGCTGGACGCCATTGTCGGGCCGCGAGAATCACAGCGCATCACTTATTTGAGACAAGACATACATTGCTCTTTAGTTCGAGCACTTCAACTGGGCATTCCAGCCAGTCATGAATCCAGCACACTATCAAGTCGCAACCGTCTGGATCATGCCCGTGCTCCAGAAAGTTGCAACTTCGATATTCAAATTCAATACGAACGTGCTGCCACTTGGTGCCAGCAGTGTCCAGGGCGCGTTTACCTTCGCAATCTGGAAAATCGGTTCTGATGCTTTCTATCAAGAAACCCAATTCTCGGCTGATCATTCCGAAAAGGTAGACAACTCCTTGCTCATTGACTGGGGCATACCGTAACCCGCGGAAGTCGAGAGGCTCACCATAGATGATGGGTTTCTTGCCGGCAGATACTGATGGCTTAAGAGTAACAGGTAGCCGGGCAGGTCGGATAGCCGTAACCGCTGTGTTAGTGGCGGGAGTTTCTGTGGAGTCGTCGGCCTGACTAGCTGATGGTTCACCGTATTGCCGTATGTACTCGTCAACAGCGTTGCGGAAACTGCCCCATCGTACTCGGTATGGCCGAACCGTAAACGCTCCTTCAGAATTCATGAGGGCTTCGGTAGGGCGTCGCCGTGCCTTCTTCCAAAGGTCGCCAATTGCTTTCAACAGTTCGTCTTTAGAAAGGGTTGTGTAACCGGATGCCCTGTGCCCTGGCGGCGTGGGTGACAGACCGGCGGCGGCAACGGCTTGGTTCCAAGTGCCGAAGTAATAACGTACGCGTTGTTTGGGAATCTTGCTCAGGCGCTTGAACGCCTGCAGTGTCAACGGTTCAGGCTCGATCGCATGAGCAACTCTCTTGATCTCGTGAAGAATCTGAACTTTCTTTTCTTCGTCTTGCATGTTTCAATCCGACTCAAGCGGCCCAACGTCACGGGTCAGGCGCGCGGGTCACCGGGTCGCCTGGACCCGGTTGTTATGCGCCGTTTACATGAACTTGCGACGCTTAAATGCGGAAACATCTTCTCTCCGAAGCTCAAACCATTCGCCATTCTTTCGTCGTTCTGCGAACCGCTGATGCCAATAGCGTTCGATCCCGACGGGGTCGTCGGTCTTGATTGTGTGTACCGAAATAACCCGTTCCGGAAGCTGAATGGATAACTCGTACTCCCTACGGCCGGGAGCGTTACTGCGCCCGATCTTGTAGTACTTTCCGGATTTCAACAGATAGACGTATCCGATGGGTGGTTCAGCCTCATCGCCAGTAGGGAGGTCATCAGCCTCCGGCGAAACCGCCACTGGAGCGCAGATAGCTTGGACATCCTCCCACCCAGGCGAAGATTCACACCACGTCACGAGCGCAGAAGCCACTTGTGCTTTACGGCCAAAACGGGCGAACGTGTTGTCGCTCGGAAACTCGGGGTCCGACCTTGCCTTGAGACGTAGTTCCGCGGCTACTGGGTAGTGACCGAGCTCCCGGACCAGGGAGGCGAGCTTTTCCAAGAGCCAATCATCGCCAAATGCTCCCTGCTTCGTGTTCGGCTCGTATCCGGCCTCGCGAATAGCATCACTCCACTTAGACCAGTACCGGCCGATCCAGTCAGATTCACGAATTCCAGCCTCCGTCAGGAACCGTCGCCTACCGAGAGGAACGCCACCGTTTTGTTCGGCAGTACGTCTGATCTCTTCGAGAATGTGCTGCTTATCCATCGGACCGCTTTTTGCGCATAAGACCCGCGTTCATCTGCGAAGCGCGACTCAATGAAGCTAGCCCACCTTGGACACCTACCTACAAGATCTTCGCGCTTCGTCAGCTGCAACGCCTTGTTCGACGCCGTCCCTCGATCCTACGTGCCCCTCACGCCGTCGGCTTCATTCGAGATCCAAGGCACCTTGAACAGATCGCGCCACTCGTCTCCGACCCATGCGGCAACCGGAAAGGCGTATCCGCTGCGTTCCAGGAGCAAATGGTACTTGGACGCGAGTTCGAAGCTCACGTCCAGGGCCTTGTCCATGTCCGTCAGGGTCGGGATGACGCGCGGTGGCCGGCGATCCCTGTGGGCAACAACGCGATCGACGTAGCCCTCGATATCCTTGCCCGCTCCAAGTAGTGCTGCGAGGTCCGTGCCAACGAGGGTAGCGTCCACGTGCTGGCCAGCCGACCCAGCGAACCTGTCGAATGCGCGGTGGGCCTGGGCCACGAACCACGCCCCATTCCCTCCCGGATGGTCACGAAGGTACCACTCGCGCGACAGCAGGGTGGGATGCTCAACAAGCTCACGCAGAAGACGCGCCAACGAGATGGATTCGTCGGAATCCTTGAGCTGGCGCCGAATGGCGGAGGCACCGTAGTGGACGTACGTGTCGAACCACGCAGCCCAGTAAATGCTTGGCGTGTCGACAAGAGTTGCATTCGCGAGAACGATCTCGCGGACTTCGCGAAAGAGATGCCGATACACAAGGGCGTCCTGCAGTTCAGCAAGGATGATTTCGAGCCAGCGGTGCCACTTTGCCCGCGTGTCTTCGGCGAAGCCCATCGTTAGTCAACTCCCCGGTTCAGTAGGCGTCGAACTTGAAGTATACAAGTCTCGCGAAAACGGACATGCCGCCGGACTTGGCGGTATATCTCCGCAGCCAGCAATGCTTCTTCGGCAAATCCTGTTGAAACAAAACATCTTAACACAAATGCGCACTCGCGGCGTATCCAGATAAGCCGCGAAGCTGGTCTTGCCAATCGGATAATAACTGCGACTCTGCACACTCCACCATCCCAGGCCGCCCATCTTCTGTATCGCAAATGGGTTCATTGGGTACAGGCGGTGTCCTTACGCTCTGAACACCAGCTACTACGGACCCCCAGTGGTTAGCGACAATGATTTTTTGGGCGAATCCAACGCTTGGTTTTCGAACTGCGGGGAATCTGGAAGACACCCTGAAGCACCGACTGCCTACTGACAGCGAATCGCATGAGGGGAGCCCCTATGGGTTCTGCGTCATTCCCACTCACCCCATCCCCTGGGACCGCAATAGTGGTGTCCATATGGTGTCCATCACATAGCAGAGCAACCGCTCTCCGGCGCTCGGAAGCACGGGGCTGCATGCTCAGCGGACGGGTCCTGCGTTTCTCGTTCCGAACGTTCATCGCCCCATCCTCCCAGTGGCGACGACGGGAGGACCGAAGCCGCGTGCCTGAAGTTCGCGCTCGATCCACTTGAGTGCTGGAAAGCTCCTAACCACCATCACGGTTCAATCTCAGATACATGAGCACGTAGATGCTGACGGCGACCTGAAGCAGGGTGGCGACAAGATGCCATCGCGGGAAGCACCACCAGATAAGCAGAGCTGTCCCAACTGTGACAGCAACGGCCACCTGGGAGCGACGTGATGCCTCGCCGAGCAAGACATAGTAGGCACCTAGGAGTATCGAAGCGATGAGTGGTATGACGTCATATGGCATTCCAGTGGTCGCCTAATGCTCACGCATCAGCCGCGGTGCGCTCTTTCGCGTCGGCTGGATGCCTTTGTTGGCTCCAGTCTTCTCGGGGTGAGGCGAACAACCTCGTGTCCTGAAACGTTTTGAATGGCACGCAGGTCAGCACAAATTGCAGTGAGATTCCCCCGGAATTTCCGCGTGTGCTCCATTCGGTATTTCCGCACTTCTTCAACTATCGGGTCTCTCATTTGCCAGTCTCCAATAGTTCCTCAGGTGAGCAGGTTTCGGGACACAAATATCCCTCGTCCTATAGCGGTATCCTACCAGATTTAGGAGCTCTGTCGAAGGACCGTAACGCAGGTTTGCGTGTGGAGCCGACCGTGGTTTGAGCCGAGGATCGGGGGACTGGCTACTCAACTACGATTTATGCTTTCAGGGATTGCGAAATTGAGTAGACTGTCCCCCGATTCATATACTTGTCTATGTTGCAGGCGCCGCGTGAGGGAACCGATATGCTCTGGTGGACACTGCTGCAGCTAAAGTCCTCGAAATGGCAGACGCGCGCAGAAGCTGCAGCGCGCCTGGGCGCATCCGGTCAGAAGAAGACCGTGCCGGCTCTGATTAGGAAATTGAATGACGAAAGCGCGCCGGTGCGCCTTGCGGTCATCAATGCTCTTGCCGTGCTCCACCACCCCGCGTCTGCGGAGCCTCTGTCGGCGTCGCTGGCCGGCCTTTCCCAACGTTCCAAGGGTCCGAAAAAAGGCGAGGAGCAGTTCTCCCAGAGCGTCGAATATGAGGCGCTGGCGGGTGCTCTCGGAGCGTTGGGCGCTGTTGTGGTCCCTCCTCTCCTGCGCCTGCTCAACTCCGAAGAGAGAGAAACGCGCCGTTGGGCCGCCTATGCTCTGGGGCTCGCGCGCGATGCTCGGGCCGTGGAGCCGCTCATCAAGAGACTGGCCGACAGCCGTTCCGACGTGCGCAAGGCGGCAGCCCTCGCCCTGGGTGAAATCGGCGATAGGCAGGCGCTCGATCCACTCGTCAAGGCACTGGCCAACCGGGACCATGAAACGCGCCGGGCTGCGGCAGTCGCGCTCGGAGCCGTCGGCAGCGATCAGGCCGTCGACGCCTTGCGTGCCATTTGCGAAGACCCGAACGAACCGGTCCAGTTGGCTGTGGTCGAGGCTTTGAAGAAGATCGGCGGCCTGCACGCGGGAGTCGTCCTGAGGGCAATCGTCGACGGAGGCAAAAAGAATGTACGCGAGGCAGCCGCGGCCGCGCTGAACTCACTTGAGTTTGCGCCGACGGTTGCGGCAGAGCGTGCGACTGCGGCTCTTTTGAAGGGATACTTTGCATCGGCGGCAAACGAGGGCGAAGCGGCGGTTGGAGTGCTTGTCGATACTCTCGGTTCCAAGGATGCGAGCCGCCGGCGGCAGGCAGCGGAAACTCTCGCACTGCTGCGCTCACCCGCCGCAATCGACCCGCTGCTGCGGGTATTGAGGGATCACGATCCGGCAGTCCAGAACGCGGCAGCAAGGGCACTGGCGAGCACGGGACACGCCGCAGTTGACGGGCTGATGCGCATGCTCTCGCATCATGATCCCAGCGTTCAATGCCAGGCAGCGCTCGCCCTCGCTGACATCGGCGACCCGCGGGCCGCAGGAGCGCTCGCCGATGCGATTAAACAGGGCCGCGCCCTCTTGAATGAGTACCCGGACCTGCTCGATGCGGTTCGAGCCGCGGCCACGGCTCTGGCAGCGATCCTGACGAAGTCCTCTTCCGCCATGCCGGCCGAAGTGCTCCAGCGTATAGCCGAGGTGCCGGACGCCGTCTGCCGGAGTGCGGCCGGCGGCGCGAGAGAGCCTGCAATCGATTGCGCGCCGATCCGAGACCTTGCCCGGCAGGAGCTTCACCGGCGCGGCGCGTGAGCTGATGCTAGGTTCGTAGCAACCTGTTGCCCTCCAGGGCTCTCCATTCCTTGTCCCGGTAACCTCGGGCTTGCTGCGCTCGCCCGGGGCCGTTCACTGCGGCCATTGAATCTGGGGTGCAATTGGAAGTGGGAGTCAACTCCAGGCAAGTCGTCAGCTTCTGCCCAACGATTTTGAGCGAAAAACGAACCACCAAGACCCCCAAGACCTCTAAGAAACAAAGGCAGCGGGATACGCTTCTACGACCCACACATGGGCCAGCGCTGCGCGCGCGAGCGACTTTGCCCGGGCGCTGTGGAAAAACGCTCCCATCCCCAAACATTGATTGCGCTCTTGAACATCCTGCGTTTTCCCACAGCGCCCGGACAAAGTCGCTGGCCGGAGGCCGCCCATGTGTGGGTCCAGTAGCGTATTCCGCCGAGCCCCGAATGAATAGACATAGCCTCCAGGACAAACTCTTAGAGGTCTTCGAGAAACTATGACAGAGCGGGCCTCACGGTAAACTTACATGGTTGCGAATTGGATTCGCATTCCTTAACA
>Ga0315279_10000561_pt1 | contig 72304 bp, 66 predicted proteins | sample YL17G06_20_MG_FD_203694 | JGI IMG/M metagenome (GOLD analysis project Ga0315279, IMG submission 203694) | Sediment microbial communities from Yellowstone Lake, YNP, Wyoming, USA - YL17G06_20 | ecosystem: Environmental > Aquatic > Freshwater > Lake > Sediment | place: USA: Wyoming | collected...
CTTTAAGAACGAGCGCAGCCTTCACCTTTGGATATTCGGGCTTGTTAAACACATAAATCTAAACCCAATACAACAACCTAAAGGGTATGCTTCAAAGCAAAAGTGCGAAATAATGCTTGCTTAGTTATCGATTTTATTATCTTGACCCTGTGCATTTTGTATGTTAGAATTTCCAGACTAATTGCTAAAGGTTTGACTTGTCCGGCAGTTATGCTATAATCGGAATATTGTCTATGCCTAAGATAATCATCGTTTATGGTTTGGCAAGAGCAGTTCTATAGTCAGGAGGGTTTAGCGAGACAATGAAAAAACATTTAGCGACACCGAGTAATATCGTGGGAAAGCACAGGCACGGTTTTCGTAAGCGCATGAGTACTGCCTGCGGCAGAAAGGTCATAAAGCGGCGCAGACAAAAAGGCAGGAAGAGACTCACGATTTAATGATTAAAAAACTGATTGTTTTCCTCTTGGAAGGTTACCAAAAGATCTCAAGGAATTTTTTCGGTCTCGCAGTTTGCCGGTTTTATCCCAGTTGCTCTGAATACGCAAAACAGGCTATTCTAAAATATGGCATTATCGCAGGCTGCTCAAAGAGCGTTAAGAGACTGTTATTATGCCAACCCTTTTCTGGTAAATCCGGATATTACCCACTAAAATAATATGGAAAGACGACTCTTATTAGCATTGGCTTTATCTTTATTGGTGGTTTTGGGTTGGTCCGGCATGGTGGCGAAGTTGCATCCTATTGCAAAACAAGATGTTACAACAGAAAAATCTATTCCGCCCCCTGTTTTAAACATGCCCCTTCCTGTAACAAATAATGCTAAAGGAGAAATAGGCGTACAGGATACGGCTTTTGAAAATGTTGCCTTTGGTAACCAGGAGATTGTTTTTGCCTTGCCTTCAGCAGCCATAAAAGAGGTTGTTTTTAAGGATTATCTGAAACATCAGTTTATCCTGCGGCAAGGGTTTTTGTTAAAGGACTCAAGCTTTAAATTTAAGGTAGAAAAGCTGGGCCTAGAGCCAACTTTTACCTATCGAGACCAGGATAAAGAGATTATAAAACGCTTTAATTTAGATAACTCGAATAATACCATATCGTTAGAGATAATAATTAAAAACCTTTCCCATGCTACTATTGATATAAATTATCCTCTTGTTTTAGGGACTATAGAATTATCTTCTGACCAATTGGAAAGTCGTTTCCAGGAAGTAGTCTTATCGCAAGGAAAGAAAATACTACGCTTAAATTTGAGGCGCAATTTTAGCTCAACGGAAAATCTTAAATTCATGGCTATAACAGACCGTTATTTCTGCTTAGTCGTGCAACCAGAACTTACAGATTTCCGTGGCTTTATTAATAAGATTAATAATAAAACGGCAGAGGCTGGTTTGGAATATCAAGGTAAAATCATGCCTGGAGAGGAACAGAGATTAAATTTTTCTATCTATATAGGACCAGAGAAGTTAAGTATATTAGAAAGTATAAACCCAGAATGGGGAGCAATTATAAATTATGGGACTTTTGATTATATTTCTAAATTATTATTGAAATTACTTAGCTTTTTCCAGAGTAAGGTAAATAATTGGGGAGTGGCAATTATTTTATTAAGTTTGGCGATTTATTTAATTTTATTCCCTCTCTCATTAAAACAGATGCATTCCATGAAAAGGATGCAGGAATTGCAGCCCAAAATTGAAAAAATCAGGCAAATATACAAAGATAATCCACAGAAATTAAATAAAGAGATTATGGAGCTGTACAAAAAAGAAAAAGCTAATCCCTTTTCTGGTTGTCTACCAATGCTGCTGCAAATACCCATATTTTTCGCCCTTTATCAGAGCTTAATGCGTTCCGTTGATCTTAAAGGGGCTGATTTCTTATGGATAAAAGACCTTTCCGAGCCAGATAGATTAATTATGTTAGGGCAGTCTTTACCGATAATTGGCAAAGAAATAAATATATTGCCGGTTTTGATGGCGATAATGATGTTTTTCCAGCAGAAATTTTCCTCGATGCCTACTGCCGGGAGCTCGCAAGAGCAACAGCGTTTAATGATGATATTATTTCCCATTTTATTCGGGTTTATATTTTATCATATGCCTTCTGGCTTAGTTTTATACTGGTTTATTAATACTTTATTGATGTCTATTTATCAGTTTAAAATCAAGTTCTCCAAAACTTCACTTTGAGCATCTATGCATATCTTTGCTTGCATAGATAAAGCGCTTGCCTAAAAATGAGAAAATCAAGTGTTGAAATTGAGGGTAAAACTGTGGGAGAGGCAATAAAGCAGGCCTTAAAACAGCTAAGATTGCCAAGGTCTCGAGTTAAGATTGAGGTTTTATCCGAGGAAAAAAAAGGGCTTTTTGACATGCCGGGAGCAAGGCCTGCAAAAGTCAGGGTAAGTGTAATAAAAAATGCTTGACAACCCGCATAGTTCTAAGATAATACATCTATATAAGAGCGTAGGAAAACAAGAAATGTTCCACGTGAAAATGTCCCAGTGGGGACATTTATAATTGTCGTTTGAGAGTGTTGGTTTTAGCTTGCGTTTTTATCAATAATAGTGCTTTCAGGCAGCACAAGATAATACAATGCTATGGCGCTTGCGTAAAATGTTCCACGTGAAAATGTCCCATTTGAGACATTTTCAAAGCGCAATTGAGACAAATGTTAATCCCATGGTATGTAACCGGCTTTTGTGACGCTGCGGCAGCATTTACTTATAGCAGGTCAGCAGGGACATTCGCTTTATATTTTTCCATAAAGCAAAGAGAAGATAACTGCCGGGTTGTTGAAGACATACAAAAGTATTTTCATAATATCGGCAGTATTTACAAAGGAAAAGAATCCACACCTGTAGAGGATAAAGGCTGTTCTAGCACAGGTGCCTTATTTCGGGTAACCAAGGTTGATGAATTAAGGATAATTATTGACCATTTTGACAAATATCCCTTGCAGAGTAAAAAGAAATTAGAGGCATATTCAGTATGGCGTCAAATGGTGTTGTATAAATTAGAGAATTATCGCGGCATAGATTATACAAAACTTAGTACATTAGCAGAAAGGCTATCGGAGATTAACTCCCATAGCAGGGCTGTTAAGCTGCAAGCAGAATAATGGGAAAAATTATTGCTATCTGTAATCAAAAAGGCGGCACAGGTAAGACTACTTCGGCAATTAATATAGCTACTTGCTTAGCCTTGGCGCAGAAGTCAGTTTTACTGGTTGACCTTGATCCCCAGGCCAATGCTACCAGCGGAATAGGGATTGATAAAAATACCGTAAAAAACAGCACTTACCATATTCTCTTGGAGGAAATAGCAGCAAAAGAAATCATTCAGCCGACCGCAGTGAATAATCTTTTTATCGCTCCTTCTAATATAGATTTGACCGGCGCAGAAATAGAACTGGTCAGCCTGCTGGGAAGAGAATACCGCTTAAAGCAAGCCTTACAACCGGAAAGGGAGCGGTTTGACTTTATAATTATCGATGCGCCTCCGTCCTTGGGCCTGCTTACTATAAATGCATTATGTGCGGCAGATTCTGTGCTTATCCCGGTTCAGTGTGAATATTATGCCCTGGAAGGTTTGACGCAACTACTTAATACTATTGAACTTGTGAAAAAAAATCTCAGCCAGAATATACAGCTGGAAGGCGTATTTTTAACCATGGCGGATTTTCGCACCAATCTCACCCGCGAGGTAATCCAGGAGACACGCAATTATTTTAAAGATAAGGTATGCCAGACCGTGATTCCTCGCAGCATTCGTTTAAGCGAGGCTCCCAGTTATGGTAAGCCCATTGCATTGTATGATAAAGAATCAATCGGAGCCCAGAAATACGAAGAATTAACCCAAGAGGTATTTGGGATAGGCCTGGAAAAGATGGAGTTGGGCTTGCCGCAACCTTATCCTGAGCCGGTAAAGAGTAATTCTCAGCCGGTAAGAACCGACTCTGTGGCAGATCTAACTTAATATAGGAGAGCAATCATGGAAAAGAAGGTTTTAGGTAGAGGCATCGGGGCCTTAATCCCTTCAGGAAGTTTAGAGCAGAATGAAAAAAATATTACTTTTGTCAGGCTGGAAAACATTAAGCCAAATCCTTATCAACCGAGAGAGGATTTTGACAGCCAAAGCCTGGAAGAGCTGACGCAGTCTATAAAAGAAAAAGGAGTAATCCAACCGGTATTAGTGCGCAGGCGGGGCGATTTTTACGAATTGATTGCCGGAGAAAGAAGGTTCCGCGCTGCTAACCTATTGAATATAAAGGAGATACCAGCAATTATCAAAGATGTAGGCGACGGAGAATCTTTGGAGCTTTCGCTAATTGAAAATATTCAAAGACAGGCGCTTAACCCCATTGAAGAGGCACGCGCATTCCAGTATCTTATTGATAAATTTGAAGTTACGCAGGAACAAATCAGCGAAGTAATCGGGAAGTCGCGGGTTTCCGTGGCTAATACCCTGCGTTTGTTGAAATTGCCTAAAGAAGTACAGGATGAAATCCGGCGGGGAAAAATTTCCTTTTCCCACGGCAGAGCGCTCCTGGAAATAGAGGATGTTAACCTGCTGCGCCGCTTTGCCAACGAGATAATCTCCGGCGATTTATCGGTCAGAGAATTAGAGAGCCTGATTAAGACGCGCCGGCCTAAGCGCATGAAGTATAAGATAAGCAAGGAGACGACCGGCAGGGATGCATATCTTGTCCTGCGGGAGGAAGAGTTACAGCAGATGCTGGGAACCAAGGTAAAGATCAGGCGCAGCCGCAAGCGCGGCTCAATCCAGATTGATTTTTACTCCGGGGAAGATTTAGATAGAATATTAAAGATTCTATTGGAGAGGTAGAAAGATGAACCAGGCGACACTGGTACTTATAAAACCCGACGGCCTTAAGAAATCGTTAACCGGAAATATCCTTACCCGGCTCTCAGAGACAAAATTGGAAATTGTCGCCTCCAAGATAATACGCGTGTCAAAGCAGCTGGCCGAGGAGCATTACCGGCATTTAAAAGACAAGCCGTTTTTCCCGGAGGTGATAAAGTACATTTGTGGAGAGTTGCATAACCGCAAAAAGGTAATGGCGCTGGTTTATTGGGGGCCGGAGGCAACCTCTAAGTGCAGAGAACTGGCCGGCGCTACCAATCCCGAAGAAGCAGAATCAACTTCCATCCGCGGCTCTTACGGCAGGATTACCACTTCCGGCGTCTACGAAAATGTGGTTCATGTTTCGGCAAACCCCGAAGACGCCGAAAGAGAGATAAAGCTATGGTTCTCTCCGGGTGAGATAATCGTGGATTTATACCCCGCAAAAGAGATTGTTGAAAAAGAAAAAAAGGTAAGTGTCTGGGCGTAAGCGGCATAAACAAAAGAGGGATTATAGAATGATAAAAAGTATGACCGGATTCGGCAGCAGCGAAGCAAATATACCGGCCTTAGGCAAGGTGGGCGTTGAGATAAGAAGCGTTAATCACCGTTTTTTCGATGTTATCTGCCATCTGCCCGAAGGCTTTTCCTATCTGGAAGAGAAGATAAAAAAAGAAATCGCAAGAAAGGTCGGGCGGGGCAGGGTAACTTGCCAGTTCAGCATAACCGCCGGAACGAAAGAAAAATTTTTAATCAATAAACAGCTGCTTAAGGAATATCATCATTCATTGAATAGCTTAAGAAGGCAGCTGGGGATAAGCCAGCCGTTGGCGCTCGATACCCTCATTCACCTGCCCGGCGTTTTAAGCATAGAAGGAAAGAAGAGCTACGGCAACAGAGCCTGGTCGAAATTACGGCCGCTGGTAAGCGCTGCTCTTTTGGGCCTGATTAGGACGCGTAGCAAGGAAGGTTCGGCGCTGTATCTGGACTTAAAACAGAGGAATGAAGAATTAAAGGCCAATCTGGAAGCGATAAGAAAGAGGTTCAAAAAGGTCATCCGGGAAAAAGTCAGCCGGATATCGGCTGCGGATGAGCAAGTCAGTTTCATCAAGAGTTCCGATATTACCGAAGAGATTGTCAGGATAAAATTCCATATTAATAATTTTAAAAAGAAAATTAGAAAATCAGGTTTGGTTGGCAAGGAGCTGGATTTTATTGCCCAGGAGTTGAGCCGGGAGTCCAATACCATGGGCGCTAAATCCATAGACGCGATTATATCCGGCAGTGTCGTGGCAATGAAGAGCCAGATCGAAAAGGTCCGCGAACAGCTGCAGAACGTGGAATGAGAGAGAAAAAAGGCCTTATTTTCGTTATCTCCGGCCCTTCCGGTTCAGGGAAAACCACATTAATCAAAAGCCTGCTTAAAGATAAAGGCCTTAAAGAAGTCCTTGCCAAGTCCGTTTCTTTTACTACGCGGCCAAAGAGAAGGAATGAAAAAGACAAGAGGGATTATTTTTTTATCCGGCGCGAACAATTTGATAAATTACTGAACAGGAAAAAAATAATTGAATGGACAAAATATCTGGATTATTATTATGGGACGCCGAAGGATTATTTGGACGAACAGTTGGATAAGGGCAGGCACATCGCCCTCTGCCTCGATACAAAGGGGGCGGCGAAGATAAAGGGCATCTATCCCGGCAATACGGTTACGATTTTTATTTTGCCGCCGGAGATTGAAGCCTTAAGGCAGAGGATGCACCTGCGTTCAAGGAAAACCAGGGAAAAAAAGCTTTCCTTGCGCCTTAAGCTGGCCAGTAAAGAGATATCGCAGGCCGGTAGTTATGATTACCGGATTATTAACGATGAATTTTCAACCGCGCTTAGCGAGCTAAAAGAAATTATAGCCGCAAGAACAGAACATAAGGAGTAAAGGAGCAGCTTATGAGTTATGTGCCGTTAGAAACAGTCTTGGACAAGACGGAGTATTCCATTTACAAATTGGTGATTTTAGCCGCCAAGAGGGCATTAGAGATAGCCGAAGGCCAGCCAAAATTAGTAGACGCGGATTCGTCAATCAAACCTTCCACGATTGCGTTGATGGAGATTGCCGCAGGAAAAGTAGTCTACAAAAAGACAAAATCGAAAGAGTAGTAGCAATGAAGAAGGCAAAGGACATAATCTTAGGCGTTACCGCAAGTATCGCGATATACAAGGCCTGCGATATCCTGCGCAGGCTCAAAGAACTCGGCTTTGCGGTAACCGTAGTTATGACTGAAGAGGCGCAGGAATTGATTAAGCCGCTGGTTTTTCAGAGCCTTTCCGGCAATAAGGTCTACCGTGGCATGTTTGAGCATTCGGATACCTGGGAGATAGAGCATATCTCATTGGCCGAGAAGGCAGACCTGGTTTTGATTGTCCCGGCCACCGCCAACATCATCGGCAAGATTGCCTGCGGGATATGCGATGATTTATTAACTTGTATTGTCTGCGCTACTAAAGCTCCGGTTTTGATCGCCCCGGCGATGAATGACAGTATGTTTAAAAACAGGATTGTCCAGGACAATATTAAGAGATTAAAATATATCGGATATAAATTCGTAGAGCCGCGCTGCGGCAGGTTGGCAAGCGGTAAGCTGGGCATCGGCTGCCTGGCAGAGGTTGAGACGATAGTTAAAGAAGCCAAGAAATGTGCCGAGGGATAAAAATATCTTTGACAATTGGCGCGGTAGCCAAGTAGAAAGGCAGTGGTCTGCAAAACCATTATGCGTGGGTGCAAATCCCACCCGCGCCTCCATTAAAATTTTCCGACAAGGAAAATTTTAATGGCACTAGAGCGAGCGTAGCGAGGCGACAAGCCGAGCAGCGAGCGAAGTGCCTTTGAGTATTTTTCCATATACTTGTTGCGCTACGGCGCTTGACGCGTCGTTTCACGCGCACCAAGTATCAAACGTCATTTTCTTGTCGAAAATGCCGTTTGACAAGGAAAATTTTAATGGCACTAGAGCGAGCGTAGCGAGGCGACAAGCCGAGCAGCGAGCGAAGTGCCTAAATACTTTTATGCAGATACTTGTTAATAATAGGCATAATTCTTTTGGGCAAGTGGTGGAATGGCATACACGATAGACTTAAAATCTATTGGCCGTAAGGCTGTGAGGGTCCGACTCCCTCCTTGCCCATTGTTTAACTTGGTACTTTATGTCATGGTTAACAATTTTTGTTTACGGCAAACTGAGCAAAAGGTTTACGGCGCAGGAGGCTCACCGTAGGTCTTCGAGCGAGCGGGGAAAATAAAAAATATGGGCGCATAGCTCAGCCTGGTCAGAGTGTTTCCTTGACATGGAAAAGGTCGGTGGTTCAAGTCCACCTGCGCCCACCAGAGTAAAAAATGCTAAAGGGAAAGATATTAAAAAGACTTTATTATAATAAAAAACTTTCAATGTGGGACATTGCGAAAGTTCTTTCTGTAACGCCAGCTACCGTAGAATATTGGATGAATAAGCGTAACCTTCCGACAAGGGGCGTAGCGAGCGGAGTACATACCAGTTTGCATATGGTCTATGGTGTTAAACGATGAACGATAAGCAAAATATGAATTTAGATACCTTAAGACATTCCTGTTCGCACGTTATGGCCCAGGCGGTTAAGGAACTCTGGCCGCAGGCCAAATTAGGCATCGGTCCGTCTATTGAAGACGGATTTTATTACGACTTCGACAAGCCGGAGCCGTTTATCGACGAAGATTTGATGAAGATAGAGAAGAAAATGTGGGAGATTATCAAGCGGGACGAGCCGTTTGTAAAAGAGGAAATCTCAAAATCGGAAGCGATAGAGTTATTCAAAAAACTGAAAGAGGATTACAAGCTGGAATTGATTAACGCCTTGCCGGATGATAAAGTCACGATTTATAAGACAGGCGCAGGCTTCCTGGATTTATGCCGCGGCCCGCACGTGGGCTCCGCCGGCGAGATTAAGGCGTTTAAATTATTGTCGGTTGCCGGTGCCTACTGGCACGGTATTGAAACTAACCCCATGCTCCAGAGAATCTACGGCACCTGTTTTGATACCAAGCAGGAGCTGGATGAGCATCTCAACAATCTTGAGGAGGCAAAGCGGCGCGACCATCGGAAACTGGGTCCGGCCCTCGGCTTTTTCGACATTTATCACGAACAGGCAGGCGCAGGACTGGTATTTTATCACCCCAAGGGTGCGCTGCTGCGCACGATAATAGAGGATTATGAAAAAAAAGAGCACTTAAAACGCGGCTACCAGATGGTGATTACCCCGCATATTATGCAGTCCGGGCTCTGGCAGACCTCCGGCCATTACGAATACTACCGGGAGAATATGTACACCTTTAAAATCGACGATAAAGAGTTCGTGTTAAAGCCGATGAACTGCCCCGGGCACATCCTTATCTATAAATCCCGTAACCGCAGTTACCGGGAGTTCCCTTTACGGCTGTTCGAATTAGGCACGGTATACCGCCATGAAAAAGCCGGGGTATTGCACGGCCTGCTCAGGGTGAGAGGGTTTACCCAGGACGATGCGCACATATTCTGCCTGCCCCAGCAACTCAAAGACGAGATTAAAGCAATCATTGATTTTGTCTTCGATACGATGAAGGTATTTGGATTCGCAGACGTGAGCATTGAATTGAGCACGCGGCCGGAAAAATACATCGGCAGCGAAGTAGACTGGCAGAATGCCACCTCTGCCTTAGAAGAATCTTTAAAGGAAAAGGGCTTAAGTTACGATATCAATCCCGGGGAAGGGGCTTTCTACGGCCCGAAGATAGACATAAAACTCAAGGATTCCTTAAAGAGGAAGTGGCAGTGCGCCACTATCCAGTGCGATTTCGCCATCCCCAAGAAGTTTGGCCTTCTTTACGCAGACAGCGACGGAAAAGAGAAGCAGCCGATCATGCTGCACCGGGTTATATTGGGCAGCCTGGAGAGGTTTATCGGGGCACTAATCGAACATTACGGCGGGGCGCTGCCCTTATGGCTTTCTCCGGTGCAGGTAATGGTGATCCCCATAAAGACAGAATTTCTGGAATACGCGGAGAAGATCGCGGCAATGCTGCAAGAAAGGTCTTTTCGGGTCAAATTGGGCAACCGCAGCGAGACGTTGGATAAGAGAATACGCGAGGCAGAGTTAGAGAAGATTCCCTATTTATTGATTATCGGAAAGCGCGAAATGGAATCGCGCACGGTTTCCCTCCGGCAGAGACAGGCTGGCGACCAGGGCGCTATCTCTTGCGAGGAGTTTATAAACAGGTTAACGCAGCAACTAGCGGAATATAAATAATCTCTCTTAACGTCGTCGCTTGCCTGTCGCCGCGATAAGCGATTGGCAATGCGCGAGTAGCAAGATAGGAGGTGGTAAAAATAAAAAAGTTCATCCGTATCAATGAAAGAATCCGCTCTCCCGAGGTACGTCTTATCGGTCCGGAAGGAGATCAGTTGGGGGTGGTACCTACGCCTAAGGCGCTGGAAATAGCCAGTCAGCATGAACTGGACCTCGTAGAAGTAGCCCCTCAGGTGAATCCCCCGGTTTGCCGGATCATGGATTTTAGTAAATTTAAATACGACCAGGAAAAGAAGGAACGCCAGGCCAAGAAGCACCAGAAGCAGGGGCATTTGAAGGAGATTAGGTTTAAGCCCAACATCGAAGAGCACGATTACCAGACAAAGCTGAAGCAGCTGATTGCGTTCCTGCAAAAAAAGGACAAGGTTAAGTTAAACCTTTTTTTCCGGGGCAGGCAGATAGAGCATATGGACTTAGGGAAAAAGGTGATGGATAGATTCATTATGGATATCCAGGGCCACGGCCAGCTGGAGAGGGAGCCCGCCCTGGAAGGCAGGGTTATATCCACGGTCGTTGCGCCCAAATAGATAGAGGATATTCATTAATAGATTCGTTGCGGGTTAATGGATTCATTGCACGGCTATTTCGCCAGATGAATCAAGAGATGTTTTTTTCAGCGCGTTGAGCAGAGTAGAACACCAAGGAGAAGCACGATGAAATTAAAGACCCATAAAGGTGCGGCTAAGAGGTTTAAATTCACTAAAAGAGGAAAGATAAAATATTCTCACAGCGGCAAAAGCCATCTTCTCTCCAAGAAAAAATCTAAGCGGAAAAGGCACCTCAGGAGCCCGGCGTTGGTAAAAGGCAAAAAGAATAAAAAATATTTAATTCGGCTGTTGGCTTACGGTTGAGGTTCAGAACAACCAATTGAAAATTATCAGTCATGAAGGAGTGAAGTTATGTCGAGAACCAAACATAGCGCTGCTACAAAAAGAAGAAAAAAGAAAGTATTAAGGCAAACAAAGGGTTTTTGGGGCGACCGCAGTAAGCAGTTCCAGCAGGCGCGCCGCGGCTTAATGCACGCCTTGGTATACGCTTACCGCGACCGGCGTAATAAAAAGCGAAACTTTAGAGCACTTTGGATTACCCGTATAAACGCCGCCTGCCGCAGCGCCGGCATTACTTACGCTAGGTTTATCAGCGGCCTTAAAAAGGCCAAGGTCAATTTGGATAGAAAGGTATTGGCTGATCTGGCGGTTAAAGATAAGCAGGCGTTTAAGAAACTTGTAGAGATAGCAAAAGGATAAATCCTAAACACTAAGTCCTAAGGCGGATAAGGTCAGAAGGCTGGAAAATTCTGGTTGAGGGTTTATTTGGCCTTCTCTGCCGGCAGCCGGGGATTTAGGCTTCAGGATTCGCGTGCCGGAGGCATATATGTATGTAATAATCGTGGGATGCGGCAGGGTCGGTTCGGAATTAGCTAAGCTGCTGTCAACAGAAAAGCATAATGTAGTAGTTATTGATAAGAGTCATGCTGCCTTTGACCGTTTAGGCGGTACATTCAACGGCCTGACGCTGCTGGGCAGCGGATTTGACTTAGGCCTATTGAAGCAGGCGGGCATTGAAAAGGCCGATGCCTTCTGCGCGGTGACCGACGGAGATAACACCAATTTAGTTTCCGCGCAGGTGGCAAAGAAGATATTCAAGGTTCCCAAGGTGATTGCCCGCGTATATGACCCTCAGCGCGCCCATATCTACGCCGCCTTAGGATTAGATATTATCAGCGGGACGATTCTTTTCGCCGCAATGATTAGAGACAAGATTATTGAGAGCCGCTTTTCCAGCTATCTTATTGAAACTAAAGAGCTGGGGGTTATTGAGATTGAGGTCAAAAGCAACCTGGCGAACAAAAGTATCCAGGAGATAAATATCCCCGGGGAATTTTTAGTGGTGGCAATAAAAGGGGTGCAGGGAACAATTATCCCCGGAAACAATACGATGTTAAGGGAAAAGGATGTGATTATGGCTGCGGTGAAGGTAGCCAGCCTTAAGAAGATAAAGGAGAGGTTCGATCTCTAAGATTCATTAGAACGGCAGGTGGAATAATGTATATTGTGATAATCGGCGCAGGAAAAGTGGGTTATTTTTTGGCGAAGCTGCTTTGTCAAGGTAAGCATACGGTTAGTATCGTGGATAAAGATAAGGCAATATGCGAGGAGATGGCCAGGGGGCTTGAGGCCCTGGTTATTAACGGCGACGGTTGTGACCCGCGGGTTTTGGAAGAAGCGGGGTTAAGCCGTGCCGATGTCATCGCCGCGGTTACCGGCGACGACGAAGACAATTTAATCATCTGTCAGTTGGCCAAGGAAAAGTTTAAGATCGGACGTTCCGTAGGCAGGGTGAACAATCCCGATAACGAGCATGCCTTTTCGGAGCTGGGTGTCGACGTGCCGGTTGACGCTACCCGGATTATCGCCAAAATCATCGAAGAGGAGGTTTCCTTTGAGGATTTTGTAAATCTGATGAGTTTCAAGCGCGGTAAGCTTTCTATTGTGCGCGTGGATTTGCCGGAGGATTCCCCCGTAATAAACAAACAGATTCAGAGTATCCAGTTGCCGCGGGATTCGGTTTTGGTTTCCATTGTCAGGGGGGAAGAGGTTATCGTCCCTAAAGGAGATACGGTGCTAAACCCCGGGGACGATATTATTGCCCTTACCCTGGTGGGGAATGAATCACAACTGTTAAATCTGCTTATAGGTAAATTATAATTCGCGCAAATAACTTACGTTGTACTTTGTGCTCCGTAAGTTATGTGCTCATTTAAGATGAAGATAAGGCTGTTCCTGAACAGTTTATTAGGCATTTCCACAGAGGTTTTATACGCCTTGGTTATAATGCTGGCGGCATTTTTAATCTGCCTGATATCGGCCCTTCAAAGATGATTCTTAAACCCGGTATAGACGATATAAAAATTATCGGTTATTATTTAGGAAAGATTATCCTCAGCCTTGGTTTTACGATGCTGCTTGCGATTGTTGTCGGAATGGCATTCGGGGAATTGGACCCGGTTATGGATTTTGTCATCGGAATGGAAGCGGCATTAATATCCGGCCTGGTCCTGACCAAGCTTTGCTTTACGCAGAAAGACTTAAACTGGATGCAGGGGATGATTGTGGTTTCTCTATCGTGGCTGGCGGCAATGGTATTAGGCGCAATACCCTTATATTTAAGCGGGCACTGGAATTCATATCTCGACGCCTGCTTCGATGCGATGTCCGGCTTTGCCACTACCGGCCTGACATTGGTGCAGGACCTCGACCATCTCTCGTTCGCCCATAATTTCTGGCGGCACCTGATTATGTTTATCGGGGGCCAGGGCATTGTGATTATCGCTCTTTCCTTTTTTGTCCGGGGCTTTTCCGGTGCGTTTAAGATGTATGTGAGTGAAGGCCGTGACGAGAGGGTATTGCCTAACGTTATCCATACCGCGCGTTTTATCTGGTTGGTAAGCATCGTCTATTTGATTTTGGGCACCACCGCCTTAGGCATAGCGGGCATATTGGGCGGGTTAAAGCCGGTGAATGCCTTTTTTCACGGCGCCTGCCTGTTTATGGCTGCTTTTGATACCGGCGGGTTTGCCCCTCAGTCACAAAATATCCTTTATTATCATAGCCTGCCGCTTGAAATCATTACTATCATGATTATGGTTTTGGGCGCGCTTAATTTTAAATTACACTATCATATCTGGATGGGCAACCGTAAGGAAATATTAAAAGACATCGAGACAGTTACATTTTTTTTCACGGCAACGATTACTTTTGCCATTGTGGCAGCGGGCTTAATCCCGACAGGCACTTATCCGAAAGCCGTGATGCTGTTCCGTAAAGGTTTTTACCAATTAATTTCCGGCCATACCGGAACCGGGTTTATGACTATCTACGCAGATCAGTTTATTAATGAATGGAGCCACCTGGCGTTAGTAAGCGTAATTTGCGCGATGGCCTTGGGCGGCGCAGTTTGTTCTACTACCGGTGCGATTAAGATGCTGCGCATCGGTATTATCTTTAAGGCCTTTAAAGAAGATTTAAAGAGGATAATCCTTCCCGAAAGAGCGGTGGTTATAGAAAAATTCCATCATATAAAAACTGTTTTTCTGACAGATAAGCAGGTAAGGAGCGCTTTATTGATTACGCTGGCGTATCTTGTTCTTTACGGTTTAGGTTCTCTTGTCGGCATGTTTTTTGGTTATCCGTTTTTAGATTCCTTATTCGAGTCTACTTCTGCCGCGGCTAACGTCGGTTTATCCTGCGGCATCACAAATGCAGGCATGCCGGATGCGCTTAAAATTACTTATATAGTACAGATGTGGGCAGGCAGGCTGGAGTTTATGTCGATATTCACCTTAATCGGGTTCCTGGTCGTATCAATCAGGGGGAGATAGCCATGCCGGATGTCTCTAGTGCGTATTCTGCCCAATTCGGGGCAGTTCTTGCGCGAGCCTCGGGAGCAATTAAACTCCGTATTGCGGCGTCCTGCTGCCTTTTGTTTTTAGCGGCAACTACGGTTTATGCCGGTTCTCTTTCCAGCAGCGAACTAATAAAAAACGCCAGGCAATACGACGGTAAGACGGTAACCTACGCCGGCGAGGCCATCGGTGAAGTAATGGCGCGCGGTGGATTTGCCTGGATAAACGTTAACGACGGAAAAAACGCCATCGGCATCTGGTTGCCTAAGGAACTGGTAAAAGACATTGCCTATACGGGCAGTTACGCATCCCGGGGCGATGGGGTAGAGGTGAGCGGGGTTTTTCACCGCGCCTGTTTAGAGCACGGCGGAGATTTGGACATACACGCCCTGGCGTTGCGCAAGGTCACTAGCGGAGAAGGAGTTGGCAGGGGGCTAAGCGGTTATAAGAGAAATTTAGCATTTGTGTTATTGGGGGTACTATGTCTGGTGCTGATATTGAGGCAATTAAAAATCAAGCAGATTCAGAAATAGAAAACGTCAGTTCGCTCGATGCCCTGGAGGTACTGCGGGTTAAGTATCTGGGCAGAAAAGGCGTAATCGTCCAGCTGACCGGCTCAATACCCGGCCTGCCGGTTGAGATGCGCAGGATATTCGGTCAGCAGGTTAATGAGTTAAAAAACAGGATAATTTCTCTCGTTGCGGAAAAGCAGAAGACCATAACCGTAGTCTCTTCTGAAGAGGCGGTGGGGCCGGTTGATATCAGCATGCCGGGGATCAGCCAGGAGCTGGGCCGCCGGCATCCTTTAACTCAGGTTACGGATGAGATATGCGCCATATTTACACACATGGGGTTTTCTGTGGTAGAGGGGCCGGAGATGGAAAGCGAATACAATAATTTTACCGCCCTGAATATTCCCTTAGAGCATCCTTCCCGGGATGTCTTTGATACGTTTTATATTAAGTCTCAAGTCTCAAGTCTCAAGCTACAGGTTGAAACCTGCGACCGGTTATTACTGCGCAGCCATACCTCGCCGGTGCAGATCCGGACAATGAAGTCCAGCAAGCCGCCCTTAGCCGTGGTTGTGCCCGGCAGGGTTTACCGGCCTGATGCGGTGGATGCATCCCACTCTTTCATGTTCCATCAAATAGAGGGGTTTATAGTTGATGCGGATATAAAATTTTCCGATTTAAAGGGTGTACTGGAGGTTTTTGCAAGGGCAGTATTCGGCAAGGATATCAAAATGCGTTTTCGGCCGCATTTCTTTCCTTTTACCGAGCCGTCCGCGGAAGTAGACATTTCCTGTATCATCTGCGGGGGTAAAGGCTGTTCGGTATGCGGGAAAAAGGGGTGGCTGGAGATATTAGGTTCGGGAATGATTCATCCCAATGTGTTTAGGCACGTCGGTTACGACCCCAAGAAATACACCGGATTTGCCTTCGGCATGGGGATAGAGAGAATCGCCATGTTAAAGTATGGCATTAACGATATCCGGTTATTTTTTGAAAACGATCTAAGGTTTTTAAACCAGTTCTAAACATATATGAAAGTTACTTATAATTGGTTGAAAGATTTTGTAGATATCAGGATTTCTGCGCAGGCCTTAGCCGATAAATTAACTATGGCCGGCCTGGAGGTAACTTCCCTGCAGGAGCGCGGCGGAGACTTTATTCTGGAGATTGAGATTACCTCTAACCGGCCGGACTGTTTAAGCGTAATGGGCATCGCCAGAGAGGTCGCCGCGATTACCGGTAGAAAGTTAAAGATGGCTCCAGGCTCCAGGCTCCAGGCTCCAGGCTCCAGGCTCCAGGTCGCAAGCCCTGACCTGCGGCTTGAAATTGAGAACAAGGCAGATTGTCCGCTGTACACCGCCAGGATAATCAGGAACGTTAAAGTAGGCCCATCGCCGGAATGGCTTAAGAAAAGGCTGGAACTCCTGGGCTGCCGCAGCGTAAACAGCGTTGTTGATATCACCAATTATGTTCTATTTGAATTGGGCGAGCCGCTGCATGCCTTTGGTTTAGACAAGATTATTCACCCGCAGGCCAAAGGCCCGGTCTCGGCTTTTAATATCGTCGTAAGAAGGGCGGGAGCAAAAGAAAAGATAACCGCCATAGACGCGAGCGAGAAGGCGCTGGATGAAGATATTTTGGTCATTGCCTCCGGCACCGTCGGGGAAACCAGCAGGCCTTTGGCTATAGCAGGAATAATGGGGGGAAAGGAAACCGAGGTCACCGGGGAGACAAAAAATATACTTTTAGAGGCGGCGGTGTTTAGCCCTATAACCGTACGCCTCGGCAGGCAAAAGCTGGGCCTGCAGACCGAATCTTCCTACCGGTTTGAAAGAGGCGTAGATTACCAGATGGTAGAGCAGGCCTCTTTGCGGGCAGTGCAGCTAATCGAGAGGCTTTGCGCCGGCAGATGCGTTTCTGCCAAGAGCTGCGGTTCGCCCAACAAGAAAAATAAACAGATTAACCTCAACCTCTGTTCGGCGCGCAAGGTATTGGGTGTCGATATCACAACACCCAGAATAAAGGGTATCCTCGCCAGTCTGGGGTTTAAGGTTAAGCCGAAAGCAAAGGATTCTTTTTTAGTGGAAGTTCCCGCGTACCGGCCGGACGTAAATCTGGAAATAGACCTTACCGAGGAAATCGCCAGGATTTTCGGCTATGAATCCATCCCTACAACTTTACCCCGCATAACGCCTAAAATAGGCAGCGTGGGTACGCAGGATTTAGTCTCCTTGACAAAAAATATACTCGTAGGCCTGGGCCTGAAGGAGGTTATTACCTACAGCCTTATTGACCGCGGTTTGCTGAACGGCTGGGGATTGACCGAGAGTGCCTCTGCGCTGGAAATCCTCAATCCCTTAAGCAAAGAGCAGGAGGTTTTAAGGCCGACAATTATCCCCGGCCTTAGCCGCTGCGTCGGTTATAACCTCAACCAGAAACAAGGCTATGTTAATATATTCGAGATCGGAAAGATTTTCTCCGGCTCGGCAAAACAACCCCAGGAAGAGTTGTCTCTGTGCATTGCCCTCTGCGGAACGCATGCTCTATTGCTTAAGCAGGGGCTGGTAAAAGAGGAAGTGGATTTCTTGCATTTAAAAGGGATATTGGAGGCGCTTTTTGAGCGCCTGGGGATAAAAGATTGCAGTTTTAATACAAACGATACCCATTACGGAATATCGGTTTACGTGAATAAAGAGAATGTCGGAATTCTTACCCGGCTGCGGAAAAACATCCTGGAAAAATTTGATATAAAGAATAAAGAAGTATTCCTGGCAGAGATTTTTCTAGACAGGCTTTTTTCTTATGCCGACCTGAACAAGAAGGCCGTCGTCCTTCCTATATATCCCGGAATCTCCCGGGATATCAGCGTTATCCTCAGAGAAGGCATTGCGCTGGAGGATATATTGAAAGCAGTGAGAGACAAGGGGGCTCCCTTGTTGCGCGAAGCCAGGGTCGTAGATTATTACCAGGGCAAACAGATACCTGCCGGCTTCCGGGGGCTGACTATTTCCTGTCTCTACCGTTCTGACGAACGGACATTAACCGAGGTCGAGATTAACCCCATACATTCTTTAGTTTCTTTTGTCTTGGCGGATAAATTCAGCGCTCAAATCAGAAGGGCTTGATTTATCGCATGGCATGTGTTATACTTCTTTTGTAAAAAAAATATCCCTGCGGTGCGCGTCGGACATTTGATTATTGGTGACCTAACACCAATTTAAAGGGAGCTCAAATTCGGAGCGTCTGCGGACATCCGAGAGGGCACCCACTTGTAGAGTCGTGGTTCCACCTATCAAATCCGACGGCACAATGCGGGGATTTTTTTTAAATTCGTCCCTGCTTGCCTGTAGACGAATTCAATCCGCCAATCTTTGTGGCGGATTGCACAAGTATATTAATGGACCTCTTCGAAGAGCAAAATAATAAAGATAACTTAAAAAACCTTCCCCTTGCCGTGCGCATGCGGCCTAAGGCCCTCGATGAGTTTGTCGGCCAGCAGCATATCCTGGGAAAGGGGAGACTTTTGCGCCGGGCAATAGAGGCAGACCGCTTGAGTTCACTGATATTGTATGGCCCGCCGGGAGTAGGCAAGACTTCTCTGGCCTGGTGTATTGCCAATGTTACCAAATCGCATTACGTAGCTATAAATGCCACTACCTCTAACGTGGAGGAGTTAAGGCGGGTTATTGCCGCAGCAAAAAATAGAAACTCGAGTGCGGGTAAAAAGACGATACTTTTCATTGACGAGATTCACCGTTTTAATAAGGCCCAGCAGGATGTGCTCTCTCCCGATGTGGAGGAGGGTAACCCTGTCTTGATCGGCGCAACCGTGCATAACCCGTTTTTTTCGCTGGCCGCGCCGCTTTTATCGCGGTCTCTGGTGTGTGAATTAAAGTCGCTGAAGGAAAGCGAGATTATAGACATATTAGACCGCGCCTTAAAGGATAAATCCAGAGGCTTCGGAGAGCTTAAGATGAAGATTGATAAGAAGGCCCTGGCATTTTTAGCCAGGACCTGCGAGGGCGATGCCCGGCGTTCACTCAATGCCCTGGAAATTGGTGTCCTTACCACACCTAAATCCAAAGACGGCTGCATCAATTTTGATCTCGAGGTTGCCTGCGAGTCAATCCAGAAAAAAGCGCTGGTTTACGACAAGGATGAAGATGCGCACTACGATACCGCATCGGCATTTATAAAGTCTATGCGCGGCTCTGACCCTGACGCCGCCATTTACTGGATGGCAAAGATGCTCTATGCCGGAGAAGACCCGCGTTTTATCGCCCGCAGGGTATGTATCCTGGCAGCAGAGGACGTAGGCAATGCCGATCCCTTGGCATTGGTTTTGGCAAACGCGGCGCTGCAGATATCGGAATTTGTGGGCATGCCGGAGGCGAGAATTCCGCTTGCCCAGGCGGTGGTCTATGTCTCCTGTGCTCCCAAATCCAATGCCAGTTACCTGGCGATCGAGAAGGCATCTGCGGACATCGAAAGCCATAAGGTCCAAGAGGTGCCCGACCACCTTAAGGATGCTTCTTACCGGGGCGCCGAGGCCTTAGGTCACGGCAAGGGCTACAAATACGCGCATGACTATGCCGGCCATTATGTAAAACAGAAATATACCAGAAAGAAAGTAAGATACTACGAGCCCACGGATATCGGCTACGAGCTGAAGATTAAACAGCGCCTGGAAAAATTACGCAGAAGCCAGCAGTCCGAACCCTCCCCTTAAGGCTATACTTTGAGCCCTACCTCTAACGGCAAAATCAGAAGTTTCTTCTCGGACCTTAAGATAACTTTCTTTGCGAGACGCCGCACTTAGCCACACGGTTTAAATTACCGGTTTTGCGCTTGTCTTGAGACTACTCTGTAGAAGGTTTATGCTTTACCTCCATTATCTTTCTGTTATAATTATTATAGCTGTTTTAGGTTAGCAATAAAATAATAACCAGGGCTTAGGGAAAAAATGACTATATTATTTATAATAATATCTTTGGCAAGCCTGGGGCTGATCGGATACGGTTTATTTTCTCCGGCCGATTCAGGCGAGCGTCCGAAACCCAGGAAGAAAGAAGACCGGGCCGCTAAACGGCCGGAGCCTGCCTTCCCGGCGCAGAGGACCTTAAAGCTCGAGGAGGAAATCAGCGCTTTAAGAAACGAACTGGAAAAGGCAAAAGCGGATTATTTGAATTTGCAAAAAGAAACAGAGGGATTAAGGCAGAAAGAATCCGGATTTAAAGAGGAGTTAGCCAAGCGGGAGGAATGGGTTGCCAAAAGCGAAGCCGATTTTACAAAAATTAAACAGCGCGATTCCGAGCTGGATAAAAAATTTCTCGATAAGGAGAAGGAGCTGCAGGAGGAGTTCAGCAAGAATGTGCAGCTGACCCGGGAATTAAGGGAGTCCGACGGTAAATTCAAGGCGCTGGGAAAGGAAGATAAGGCCAAATTCGAAGAAATCGAAAAGATGAGGCATAAGATCGACAAACTGGAGAAGGAGGCCAAAGAACACCAGGCCACGATTAAAAAATTTGAGAAGCAAGAGGAAATAAAAGAGTGGGTTCCCAAGAGCGATTTTATCAAGCTAAACGAAGAATACAGCGAGCTGGAAAAGGAGCTGGAAACGCACGAGGAGAAAATAATAAAACTAAACGAAGAGATAGCGCGTTTAAATATTCTCCTGAAGGCAGATATGCCGGCTAAGCCGCAGCCAGGAGAGGGGCTGCCGGGAGAGCAAGTATCTAAAGAAGAAAAAGGTGTGTCCGAGAAGCCGGCTAAGCCGCCCGAGGAGTTGCTTAAAACGGAAGAGCCTGCGCCGGCAGAAGAAAAACAGCCGGCTGAGCAATTGCCACCGCAGGAATCTCCGGAAACAAAAGAGGAAATGCCCGGGGTTGTTGAGGAATCCCGGGAAGGACCGGCGCGGCAAGAGGGGAAGGCAGAGTCTCTGCCGTCGCCCGATATTGATTTGGCAAAAATCAGGAATATCGGGATCATGGCTCACATTGATGCCGGCAAGACCACGGTAAGTGAAAGGATCTTATTTTATACCGGCAAGTCTCATAAGATCGGAGAGGTGCATGACGGCAAGGCGCAGATGGATTGGATGAAACAGGAGCAGGAACGGGGAATTACGATTACGGCAGCGGCAACTACCTGTTTCTGGGCGGGACACAGAATCAGCCTGATTGATACCCCCGGCCACGTTGATTTTACGGTTGAGGTTGAACGCAGCCTGCGGGTGCTGGATGGTGCGGTGGTGGTCTTCTGTGCCGTGGGCGGTGTTGAGCCGCAGTCGGAAACCGTATGGCATCAGTCCAATAAATACAATGTGCCCAAGATAGCGTTTGTCAACAAGATGGACCGCACCGGTGCGGATTTTTTCGCGGTGGTAGAGGATATCAAAGAGATATTAGGAGGTAATTCCCTGGCCTTGCAGATTCCTCTGGGGGCAGAGGAGAATTTCCGCGGGGTCATCGATCTTATCGAGATGAAGGCCTATATTTACGAGGAAGAGTCACAAGGAAAGAATTTCCGGATAGAGGAAATCCCCGAGGAATATAAAGAAGCTGTCGGCAAATACCGGCATATCCTGGTGGAGAAAAGCAGCGCTTTGGACGATGCGCTGATGAAAAAATACCTGGAGTCGGAAGCATCAATAACCTGCGAGGAATTAATACAGGCTATCCGCCGGGGCACTATAGCTAACAAGCTCGTGCCTATTCTCTGCGGTTCGGCCTTGAAGAACAAGGGCATACAAAAATTACTTGATGCCGTAGTTGCCTATTTGCCTTCGCCGGTTGACCTTCCTGCCATTGAAGGCCGCGACCCCGATGACAGTGAAAAGATTGTACCCCGGCCGCCCGATGTAGCCGCGCCGTTTGTCGCGCTGGCGTTTAAAGTGCAGGCCGACCCGCACATGGGAAAACTGGTTTACCTGCGGATTTATTCCGGCTTTCTGGAGAGCGGTTCATACGTGCTTAATGTCACCAAGGATAAAAAAGAAAGGATCGGGAGAATCCTGCAGATGCACGCCAATCAAAGAGAGGCTAAACAAGTTGCCTTTGCCGGCGATATCGTGGCAGCGATAGGGCTGGTGCATACCGTAACCGGCGATACGCTTTGCCACTTTGATAATCCGGTTGTGCTGGAGGCCATCGATTTTCCTGTTCCGGTGGTTTCCTTAAGCATCGTACCCAAAAGCCGTAAAGACCAGGATAAGCTCGGCAAGGGATTAGCCAGGCTTACCGAAGAAGACCCTACATTCGTGGTGCAGACCGACGAAGAAACCAGAGAGACCATCCTTACCGGAATGGGCGAATTGCACCTGGAGATAATTGTCGACCGGCTTAAAGAAGAATTCGACGTGGAGGCAGTAGTGGGCCAGCCGAAGGTTGCTTATCGGGAGACGGTTTTACAGGCGGCTACCGGAGAAGGCAAATATATAAAGCAGTCCGGCGGCCGCGGCCAGTATGGCCACGTAATAATGGAGGTTTCTCCCGCTAAGCCCGGGGAAGGTTTTGAGTTTATAGACAGTATCAGAGGAGGGGCGATCCCTAAGTCGTTTATACCGGCAATAGAAAAAGGGGTTATCGAGGCTATGCAAAAAGGGGCTTATGCCGGCTATCCGGTAGTGGACGTTAAGGTCAATATCGTAGACGGTTCTTTTCACGAAGTGGATTCTTCGGAGCTGGCGTTCCGCATGGCGTCAATCTTTGGCTTTAAACAGGCTTTTCTGCAGGGCAACCCCGTGCTGCTGGAGCCCTATATGTCTCTGGGGGTAGCCACCCCCGAGGAATACGTAAACAGCATCGTCGGATATATCTGTTCCCGTCGGGGTAAGATACTGAATATGGAAACCAAAGGTAAGCAAAAAATTATCTCGGCAGAAGTCCCCCTGGCCGAGATGTTCGGATACGCCACAAACATACGTTCATTAAGCAGCGGCCGGGCTTCCGCCTCTATGGAGTTTTCCAAATATCTGCAGGTTCCCGCGGAAATCGCGCAAAAAATCATTGCCGAAAAGAACGAGAAAAAGCAGGACAAGGAATAATCCGCTGCCCAAAACCATTGCGTTAATGAATTTTGCTTGAGCTTAAGGTCGAATCGTGTTAATATTTTGAGTATAGGAGGGGAAGGATGATTATCAGCGAGCAAAAACCCCTGCAGGGAATTATCGACAGCCTGAAGGGTTATCATAAGATATTTTTAGTAGGCTGCGGGGAGTGTGCGACTACCTGTAAAACCGGCGGTAAAGACGAGCTGGTTAAAATGCAGCAGGAACTGGAGAAGCAGGGCAAGACCGTGTTGGGGGCCTGTATTCCGGATGCTCCTTGCATTGCCAGTCAGATAAAGACCGAATTAGCCAAGAATATGCAGCTCTTGCGGCAGGCAGAGGTAGTTTTAGTTCTTGCCTGCGGCTTGGGAACGCAGTCGGTAAAGGATAATGACAGGGTTGGCCTGGTGGTTCTGCCCGGCTGTAATACGCTATTCGGCGCGGTTGTGGATGCCCAGGGTAATTTTCGGGAGAAGTGTTCTCTTTGCGGCGAATGCGTGTTAGATATAACCGGCGGAATTTGTCCGATCACGCTTTGCGCTAAGGGCCTGTTAAACGGGCCTTGCGGCGGGATGGACAAGGGCAAATGTGAGGTAGACAAGGATAAAGATTGCGCCTGGGTTTTGATCTATAAGGAACTAGAGAAGCGTAAAGGCCTGGATAGCCTAAAGAAGGTTCAGGCGCCAAAAGATTTTAAGAAGACGACTAAGCCGCGTAACTTAATACTGGCTAAGTAGGCGAGAGGATAACTCATCCACCCCGCGCCTGCCTTAAGGCCTCAACAGCATTGTAGAGAAAACAGGACATAGTTACCAAAGCCGAGCATGTTGACAAAAAGGCAAATACGTAGTAGAATCTTATTGAAATTGAAATCACAGAAGGAGGAAGTCCGAAAGCGAAAAAGTAAGATAATCAGGGAAAAACTTTTTAGGAGGGCAGTTTATAAAAAGGCAAAGATAGTGATGTTTTACCTCTCTAAGAATACAGAGGTTAATACGCAAGAGATGATAAGGGCAGCTTTAGAACAAGGTAAGGTAATCGCAGTTCCTGTAGCGGATAGGAAGACAAATACGATTACACCCTGTAGAATAGGATCAAGGACCAGACTTATGGTCGGCCAATACGGGATATTAGAGCCAGTCAAGAAATGCCGGGTTTCTCCGGAAAAAATAGGCCTGGTGGTTGTCCCGGGCATTGCCTTTGATAAAAAAGGCAACCGCCTGGGAAGGGGCAAAGGCTATTACGATCGCTTTTTAGAGTTATTGCCCGAGAGTGTCCCGCGCATAGGTCTGGCATTTGACTTCCAAATCTTACCTTTCCTGCCGGTTAATCCGCACGATCTCTCCGTAGACAGCACTATCTCTGCTTAGATTGAGGATTTTGATTTAGCTGCCGCCCCATTACTCCTTTATGCACACAGGAGGTATCTGGTTTTATCGGAGCCATCCGGGTTTTAGCCGGGGGTTTCCAGGGTAGAATGCTCAAGCAGCCGCGATTCATTACTAGCTTTGGGGGGGCGGCAGGTCTACAGGCCGCGGAGCATAAACGGGCAAAATGCTAAAAAGCCACAAAAGAGCGAGCAGTTCTTTTGTTCAATCCCCGCAACATTCAAGGAGGGTGAATTAAATGTTAAATGTGATTCTCTTTATCGTTATTGCCTTCGTCTTTACATATATAGGCTATCTATTCAGAAGAATAGTTGCCGAGAAGAGAGTAAAAAGCGCGGAGATAAAGGCGAAGGAGATTATAGAAGAGGCAAAAAAAATCGCGCAGGAAAGACGCCGTGAGGTAGAGCTGGAGATAAAGGACCAGCTTTTGAGCATGCGCCAGGAATTCGAACAGCAGACCAAAGAGCGGCGCCAGGAGATATTCGAGCTGGAAAAAAGACTGGGCATTAAGGAAGAGAATCTCGACCGCCGCGTGGCCCTACTGGAAAAGAAAGAGAAGGAATTAGAGCAAAAATCCGATGCCGTCAAGCGCTACGAGGAGAATATCAAGGCCAAGGAAGGCCAGCTTATCAGCCTTATCGCCGAAGAGAAGTTGCGGCTGGAGAAGATTTCTTCCCTCTCGCCTGAAGAAGCGAAGCAGATTTTACTTGCCCGCTTAAGCGAGGAGTTGAATAACGAGAAGGCGGTATTGATCAGGAGGTCGGAAGAAGAAATCCGCAACATCTCTGATAACAAATCGAAAGAGATTGTCAGTTTAGCCATCGAAAGATGCGCCGTGGAGCATACCGTAGAATCCACGATAAGCGTAGTTACCCTGCCCAACGATGAAATGAAGGGCCGGGTTATCGGAAGAGAAGGCAGGAACATCCGTGCTTTAGAAATGGCTACGGGGGTGGACGTGATAATCGACGATACTCCGGAAGCAGTAACCTTGTCTGCGTTTGACACGGTAAGGAGGGAGATCGCCCGTTTGGCCCTGGAGAGGCTTATTGCCGACGGAAGAATCCATCCCGGCAGGATCGAAGAGGTAGTGGATAAGATAAAGAAAGAGATGGACAAAAAGATTAAAGAGGAAGGGGAGAAAACGGTATTTGAAATCGGCATCAACAGCATGCACCCTGAGCTGATAAAGCTCATCGGGCGTTTAAAATACCGCACCAGCTTCGGCCAGAATGCCTTGCAGCATTCTAAGGAAGTAGCCTTTCTCTTAGGGGTGATGGCCTCGGAATTAAACCTGGATTACCGGATTGCCCGCAGGGTCGGCCTTTTGCACGATATCGGAAAGAGTGTTGACCATCAAATAGAGGGCAGCCACGCCAAAATAGGGGCTGACCTGGCAAGAAAGTACGCAGAGTCGCCCGAGGTAATACATGCCATAGAGGCGCATCACGAGGAGCAGGAGCCTAAGAGCCTCTATGCGGTCTTGGCAGTGGCTTGCGACGCGATAAGCGCAGCCAGGCCAGGGGCAAGAAGGGAGACCCTGGAGACCTACATAAAAAGACTGGAGAAATTAGAATCGATTGCCAATCTTTTTAAGGGAGTCGAGAAGTCTTACGCCATCCAGGCAGGCAGGGAGATCAGGGTAATCGTGCAGCCGGATAAGATTAACGACAGCGATGCGGTGAATCTATCCCGCGAGATCCGCAAAAAAATCGAAGAAGGCATGGAATACCCCGGTCAGGTTAAGGTTACGGTAATCAGAGAAACGCGGGCGATTGAATACGCGAAATAACCATGGGTCAATTGTCTATAGTCAATAGTCGATAGTTTTTCTATAGACCATAGGCTATAGACCATAGACCACGAACAATATGAATATATTATTTATCGGTGATATCGTAGGCAGCCCGGGCAGAGAGGCAGTGAGAAAAATTTTGCCATTGCTAAATAAAGAATTCAACCTTGATTTTGTCATCGCTAATGCGGAAAACTCAGCTGGCGGCTCGGGCCTTACCCAGAAAGTGACGCAGGAGCTGTTCGATTCAGGGGCAGATGTTTTAACTTCCGGAGACCATGTCTGGAAGAAGCGCGAGATAATCCAGTTTATTGACAGCGAACCCAGGCTGTTAAGGCCTTTGAATTATCCGCCCGGCTCTCCGGGCCGGGGTTCAGGGGCCTTTAAGACAAAAAAAGGCATAAAGGTGGGGGTGATAAACGTCCTGGGTTGCGTATTTATGGAAGCCCTGGATTGCCCCTTTCGGACGATCAGGGCCGAGATAGACAAATTATCCGAAGAGGCGCGGATAATTATTGTAGACATCCACGCCGAGGCAACCTCGGAAAAGGTTGCGATGGGCTGGTATTTAGACGGTATAGTCAGTGCAATTATCGGCACGCACACCCATATACCGACTGCCGATGAGAGGATTTTGCCCAAGGGCACGGCATACATTACGGATTGCGGAATGTGCGGCGCGGCTGATTCGGTTATCGGCAGAAGGGTGGAGGACGTATTGATAAAGTTCATTACCAAGATACCTACTCGCTTTGAAGTAGCAACCGGTAATGTCCGGCTTCAGGGCGTAGTTTTGGATATAGACGAAGAGAGCGCGAAGGCAAAGTCAATCGTCAGGGTAGAGAGAGGGATTCCCGGTTAGTAAACAGCGGCCAAGCCAAAAAAACAAATGTTAAATTCCCGAACAAAAGTTTTTCTATCCGGTATCTGCGTTACAGGATTATTTGCTTATTTTTGTTTTAATTGTGGGGATTTCTCTTTTGCCCAGGGAGTCAAACAGGCTTCTGTCCAGGAGACTGAACAAAAGACTGCCGCGGCGCTCAAACAGGCCTCTGAACAGAAAACCGAACAGGAGGCTGCGCAGGAAATTAAGCAGGAAACCGGGCAGGAGGCTGCGCAGGAAGCGCAAAAACTCCTCCCCGTTGCGCCAAAACCCGATATTGAATTTAAGCTCGATATTAACTCAAAGGTAATCCCTGTTCCGCGTATCTTTTCACCCAGTATAGATTTAAGCGGCCGGGGCTATCACAAGGACCAGGCTTGGCCTTACCATATCGCCGACAGTCAGAGTATCGAGAGATGGCGGAAGGATATAGGTTTTAGGGGGGTATTCCGCATCCGCTGGAACCTTTGGGATACTAATAGGGGCAAGAAGGCAGATAAGTCTCTGCAAGAGCAGACAATCGCTAACTACGAAAAGATCATCAAGGAGATATCGGATTCCGGAGGCATTGTCATAGTGAGCCTTTACGGAACGCCGCCGGGCCTTGGCCGGGCGCTGGACAAGAGAAGCCCACCTTCCAGCCTTAAACAGTGGAAGGCGTTGGTGAAAAATACGGTGCGTTATTTAAGTTGCACAAAGAGGTACAATATCTGGTATGAAGTATGGGACGCGCCGGATACGGATAATTTCTTTTTAGGGCTAAAGCAGGATTATCTTAATTTATACAGATACGCGGCGGAAGCGGTTAAAGAATTAAGGAGAGAAAATAAGCTGGATATACCTATCGGGGGGCCGGCAGTAACCTGGTGGTTTCAGAATTTCGACGGCAATACCGTCCTGACTCCCGAGAAGAGCCTGATATACGAACTGATAAAATTCTGCTCACGCTATAAACTGCCGCTGGATTTTATCAGCTGGCATGCTTACTCGACGGACCCCGAGGTTGAAAAAGAAGCCACGGTTTACAATAAGGAGGTTAGCGAACTAATCAGGGACTGGTTGAGCTTCTTCCGTTTCAATAAAAATATCCCCCTGGTCATTGACGAGTGGAACTATGATTCCGGTACCAATCTGCTTGATGAGAGGGGTAGTGAGTCGTACGTATGCGCCAGCTATATTCCCGCACGTTTAAAAAACATGTCTAAATCCGGAATCAATTATGAGGTTTTCTTTTGCCTGGAGGATTTTCAAGGCGACAAAGATGAAATAAACAATAACCGGGGTATATTTTTTTATGATCCCAAGTCTGCCGAATGCAAAGGCGTGCCTAAATCTATGTATAACGCATTCTTGATGCTCGGGCAGTTGGGAGATAATATGTATAGCGGGGCAGATACTAATGACGAATTCGTTAATCTGTTGGTAACCCGGGAAAAAGAAGATATCGTAATCCTGGCCTGGAATTACATCGATGCCTACATCGGCAGGAGTTTTATATCCAGAAACATCGCCTTACTGGGAGAGAAAGAGCGCAATAATTTATTGAAGCTGATTAAAGAAGATAAATTGGACAAGCTGATTAACGGGGAGCTGGCAATTGACGCTGTTTCTGCTCCGGATAAGCTAAAAAGCCTGCTAAAGAAAGCTGGGGAGCTTAAACGCCGCTCTTCAGAATTATTTACTAAGCCGATAAACATTAAAATAACCTTAACCAATATAAACGGGGATTATATCTACCAAAGATACGCCGTAGATTACTGCTCTTCGGATTGCCCGTTTTCGCCTGTAGAAGAAAAAGAATTAACCGGGATAAATGCGGCATACGAAGAGACGCTGACACTTAACCCTTACTCCCTGAGCCTGATTAAACTAAAAAAGAAAACAGATGCTGCGCAGGCAGCACAGGGCAATAGCCGGGGCCTGCGGCCGGGCAGGGAGTATCTAGAGACAAAGTAAGACTATGTGGCAGGGAATTGATAAAAGAAGGTTCCCCCGCGCAAATTATCCGTGCGAGATTATAATTATGAAGAAGGCAGCGGCGGATAAGATTTCTACACACACCGAGAATATCGGAGCGGGAGGAATCTGCGTTATCTTAAGCCAGGGATTGGACAGGTTTAGCGACGTGGGATTGATTCTTATTCTTAACGATAAACAGCCGCCCATTGATTGCGAGGCAAGGGTGGTTTGGACGGTAAAAAGGTCTGAGCCTGCCGGCCAGGAGCTGAACCAGGTAGACACGGGTATAGAATTCGTTAATCTTCAAGAAAAAGATAAATTGAGGATTGAGAAGGTAGTGAGGAAATGCCTACGAGAGCAGAATTCTCGAGCCAACACCTAGAATCCGGGTCCCAAAAACACCGCCATATATATACCGTAAGCCAGCTCACCCAGGATATAAAATTAATCTTAGAGAATGCCCTGGATTACGTTTGGGTTGAGGGAGAGGTTTCCGGGATGTCGCGGATCAGCACGGGGACGGTATTTTTTACCCTTAAAGACGAGCGTGCGCAGTTAAAATGCGTCCTATTTTTTAATACCGCCTTAAGCCTGAAATTCCAGATAAAAAACGGAATTAAGATAATCGTTTTCGGCCATATCGGAGTTTACGAACGTTCGGGTAATTATCAGCTCTATGTCGAAAAGATTGAGCCTCTGGGCGTAGGCAGCCTCCAATTGGCACTGGAACAACTCAAAATAAAACTGGAGAAGGAGGGCCTGTTTGACTCCAGCCATAAAAAACCCATCCCCTATCTTCCTTCGTGTATCGGTATTGTCACCTCAGCTACAGGGGCAGCGATAAAAGACATCCTCAAAGTAATAGACAGAAGGTTCCGGGACGTAGAGATTATTATAAATCCGGTGCGCGTGCAGGGAGAGGGCGCAAAAGAGGATATCGCCGAGGCCATCCGGGATTTTAACCGATTCGGAAAAGTTGAGGTAATTATCCTCGCCAGGGGAGGCGGCAGCATCGAAGACCTCTGGGCATTCAATGAAGAGCAGGTGGCCTACGCCGTCTATAATTCCCGTATCCCGATTATCTGCGCGGTTGGCCATGAGCGCGATGTCACCATTTCCGATTTGGTTGCTGACCTGCGCGCCCCCACTCCTTCGGTGGCGGCGGAATTGGTCCTGCCGAAAAAAGAGGATCTCCGGCAGGCCGTCGAGGACTATCTGGGAAGGTTAAATTTTAACATCAGGCACACCCTGGAAGTAAATGCGACTCAGCACAAAATCGCACACAAAAAATTGCAGCTCCTTAATCCGGTTCTTAAGATTCCTCACTACCGGCAGAGGCTGGTTGATTTGGACAGACAGTTAGGGATGTCGATAAAAAATTTTATCGGGTTAAGGGCGGCGCGATTCCAGAAGGTAATTGAAAAATTGGAAACCTTAAGCCCCTTAGGCATATTGTCCCGCGGGTATAGCATTACCTTTAAGCTGCCGGAAGAGAAAATCATTAAGGATGCGGGCGCGTTAGGCAAGGGTGATATTATAAAGACAAAGCTCCATAAGGGAGAGATTGTCTCTGAAGTCCAAGAGGCCGGATAAGGAGCAACACGTTTAGCGGCTTACCGCCTAAACAAGTAAGGCTCAGCCGGTGACGGGAATTCCATAAGGGAGGTTTTAAGATGGCGGAGATAAAATTCGAGGAGGCATTAAAAAAATTAGAGAAGTTAGTCCAAGAGCTGGAAGAAGGCGATCTGTCTCTGGGCGATGCGCTGAAAAAGTATCAGGAGGGGATACAGCTTTCCCAGCTTTGTTCGCAGAGATTAGAAGATGCGAAGAAGAAGGTAGAGCTGCTTACTAAAAACAAAAAAGGAGAATTCAGCCTTAAGCCATTTGATGAAAGCAAGGCGGACGAAGCTTCGGCTTAAGATTACAGCGGTAGTTTTTAACTAATATGGTATTAGAAAATATAAATAACCCTCAGGACTTAAGGAGGCTCCCTGCGGAGCAGTTGCCCCGGCTGGCTGGCGAAATCAGACAGAGAATCATTGAGGTCGCCTCGAAGAACGGCGGGCACCTTGCTTCGAGTCTGGGTGCCGTAGAATTGACCGTCGCCCTGCATTACTGTCTGGATACTCCGGAGGATAAGATTATCTGGGATGTCGGCCATCAATCCTACGCCCATAAGATATTAACCGGCAGGAACAAGCAGTTCGATACCCTGCGTCAATATCAGGGCATAAGCGGTTTTCCTTCCAAAGATGAATCAAAATACGATACCTTTACCACCGGCCACAGCTCGACCGCAGTATCTTTAGCCTTCGGTTTGGTAGCAAGCCAGGATTTTGTCCCGCAGCATAAACGCTGCAAGGTGGTCGCGGTTATCGGCGACGGCTCTCTCAGCGGCGGAATATGCTTTGAGGGCTTGAATAACGCCGGCCATTCCAATAAAGACATTATGGTTGTCTTAAATACCAATGAGATGAGCATCGCCCCTAATGTGGGCGCATTAAGCACATATCTAAATAAAATCATATCCCTGCCGATATATAACCGGTTTCGCAAGTCGTTAGAACATCTTATAGCCACGCGCGTGCCCAAGGGTTCACGGCTGTTAAAACTGGCTGATAAATTTGAGGAAGGGCTGAAAGGCCTGTTTGTCCCCGGTATATTTTTTGAAGAATTGGGATTCCGTTATTTCGGGCCCTTTGACGGCCACAACCTGGAGGAATTAATCCATTCCCTAAAAAATATCCTGACCTTGAAGGGGCCGCGGCTGCTGCACGTGATTACTAAGAAAGGCAAAGGTTATGCTCCGGCAGAAAATGAGCCGGTGAGGTTTCATAGCGCTTCGCCTTTTGAAATAGAGACGGGCAAGCCTAAGATTAAGGGCAGCGAATCCATAACCTACACCGAGGTGTTCAGCAAGAAACTTACGGAGCTGGCCGGAGAAGACAGCCGCATTGTGGCGATAACCGCAGCCATGCCGGAGGGTACCGGTTTAGACAGGATGCGCGATTTATATCCCGGCCGTTTTTTTGACGTGGGCATAGCCGAAGAGCACGCCGTATGTTTTGCCGCGGGCTTAGCAAGGGGAGGGTTAATACCGGTAGTCGCCGTATATTCTACGTTTTTGCAGCGGGCATACGATCAGATTATTGAAGAGATAGCGCTTCAGGAATTACCCGTAGTCTTGGCTATCGACCGCGCCGGTATCGTGGGTGCCGATGGCGTAACTCACCAAGGAATTTTCGACATCTGTTATTTAAGGCATATGCCTAACCTGGTATTAATGGCGCCGTCTTCAGGCAGAGAATTTGAACAGATGCTGGAATTGGCGGTTAGATTGGATAAACCGGCGGCAATAAGATATCCTAAGTCCGGTTGTCCCCCGATGCGCCCTTCAGCAAGCCCGTTACAGTTAGGCAAGGCCGAGGTATTAAAAGAAGAAGGCGGGGATTATCTTATCGTGGCTTTAGGCACGATGGTAGAGCCTTGCTTCCAGGCAATGGGGCTGCTGGAGAAAGAAGGCCTCTCGGGCACATTAATCAATGCCCGTTTTGTCAAACCGTTAGATACCGCTTTATTGGCCGAGAAAAGTGCAAGGGCGAAATTCGTGTTTACGGTAGAAGAGGGTATCTTGGACGGCGGTTTCGGTGAATATGTCCAACAGGCCCTTAACCGTCCGGTAAACAAAATCGCCCTGCCTGCGGAGTTTATAGCGCATGGTGCAAGAGACATTCTGTTGCAAAAATACGGATTAACTGCAGAAGGCATCAGGAAAAAGGTTATTGAGGCGACTGCAAGCAAAGTCACCGCGTGGTAATGCAGATGGCTAAGATAAAAATCGACAGGCGAAGATGCAAGGGCTGTTTGTTATGCATTGCCTTTTGCCCCAAAGGTTCAATCAGCACAGATAAAGATTTAAACTCCCGGGGGGTTAAACCGGCAAGGTTTATTGATAAGGGGATGTGTGTTGGTTGCGCGTTGTGCGCGGTTATTTGTCCGGATTGCTGTATTGAGGTGTATAAATAAAAGTTACCAGTGCTCCAGTCCCCAGTGCTCCAGTGAAATTGTTTATGACTGGGTCGCTGGAGAACTGGGTAACTGGCGACTTAACTCGATAGTATGACTAAACCAGTATTGATGACGGGTAACGAAGCGATTGCCGAAGGTGCGATACAGGCAGGCTGCCGTTTCTATGCCGGCTATCCGATTACTCCGCAGAATGAAATAACCGCCTATATGGCAAAACGGATGCCGCAGGAAAAAGGCGTATTCATCCAGGCAGAATCGGAAATCTCGGCAGTAAATATGGTGCTGGGCGCTGCTGCCGCAGGTGCCAGGGCAATGACCAGCTCTTCCAGCCCGGGCATAAGTCTTAAGCAGGAGGGGATATCATATCTTGCCGGCTGCCAGTTACCCGCAGTTATTGTCAATATCATGCGCGGCGGACCGGGGTTAGGCAATATTTCTCCTTCCCAGTCCGATTATTTTCAAGCGGTAAAAGGCGGAGGCCACGGCGATTATCATTCCATTGTGCTCGCTCCTTCATCGGTACAGGAGGCATTCGATTTTATGAAGATTGCGTTCGACCTCGCAGATGAATATCGCACTCCGGCCATAATCTTAGGTGACGGTATGCTCGGCCAGATGATGGAGCCCCTGGTAGTCCACAGTCTACAGTCCACAGTCCACGGAAAAAGAAAAAAACTAGCGGCTATCGGCTATCGGCTATCGACTAAAAAATGGGCGCTGACCGGTTGTAAAAACAGGAAGCCGAATATAATCCGGTCGTTGTTATTGAAGGAAGGGGCATTGGAAGAGTTGAATAATGAACTGCAGAAAAAATATAGCAATATAAGGGCAAGAGAGGTGCGCTGCGAGGCCTTTAACCTCAAGGGCGCGGATATCGTGCTGGTTGCCTACGGGACAACGGCGAGGTTAGCCAGAAGCGTTTGTAAGAAGTCTACCAGGTATAAACTGGGGTTGATCCGGCCGATAACATTGTGGCCTTTCCCCACCCGGATTATAGAAAAAGCCGCAGAAAAGGCAAAGGCGATCTTGGTTATTGAAATGAGTGCCGGCCAGATGCTGGAGGATGTAAAATTAGCAGTCTGCGGGAAGGCAGGGGTGGAGTTTTTAGGCCGCACCGGCGGCGGGATCCCCACGGAAGAAGAGATTATTGATAAAATCAGAAAAATTAGCGCATCGTGTAAGGCATAGCTTCAACTATCCGCTATCCGCTCTCTCGCTAAAATATATTTTAGATGAAAAAGATATTCAGTCATCCTAAATCGTTAAGAAAGGTAATAACCCATTATTGTGCTGGTTGCGGGCACGGCATTGCCCATCGGCTTATCGCCGAGGTCGTTGACGAGATGGGCATAAGAGAACGGGTGATTGCCGTGGCACCCGTAGGCTGCGCAGTGCTGGCTTACGATTATTGGGATTTTGACTGCACTGAGGCAGCGCACGGCAGGGCCCTGGCAGTGGCAACGGCGATAAAGAGAGTGAGGCCGCAAAATATCGTCTTTACCTATCAGGGCGACGGGGATTTGGCGGCCATCGGGACAAACGAGACCATACACGCCGCCAACCGCGGGGAGAATCTCAGTGTCGTATTTATCAATAATGCCGTATACGGGATGACCGGCGGACAGATGGCCCCGACGACACTTTTAGGGCAGAAGACAGCTACTACTCCTTCGGGAAGGAATGCTAAATACGAGGGTTACCCTTTGAAAATTTCCGAAATGCTGGCGGTTCTGCCGGCGGTAAAATATATAGAGCGCGTTTCCCTGGATTCTCCCGCTGAGGTGCTCAAGGCCAAAAGAGCGATAAGGCAGGCCCTGCAGAATCAGGTTGACGGCATCGGGTTTTCCCTGGTTGAGGTTTTATCCCCCTGTCCGACTTACTGGGACATGACGCCCAGGCAGGCCTTGGATTGGATACGGGAAGTAATGGCTAAACAATTCCCCTTGGGGAGGATTAAATGACCGAGCGTATAATTATTGCCGGCGCAGGCGGCCAGGGTATAATGTTAATGGGCAGGGTTATTGCCTGGGCGGCGTTGAGGCAGGGCAGGGAAGTCAGCTGGATTCCTTCCTACGGCGCAGAGGTGCGCGGAGGCACTGCTTATTGCATGGTAATAATTTCCGATGAAGACATCCCCTCTCCTTTTATTGACAAGGCGGATACGCTGATTATAATGAATGAAGCCTCGTTAGAAAAGTTTAAACAGAGAATATACAGCGGCGGCCTCGTCATCATAAATAGCTCATTGGTAAAAAAGGCAGGTTCTTTAAAAATAAAATTCCCTTCCGGGATAAGGCAATTTTGGGGAGAGTTTAGCGGGATTGCTTCCCAACTGGGTAACATCAAGGTCGCTAATATGGTCGCCTTGGGCGCTTACCTTGCCTTGAAATATATGTTTTCTCTAAGGACCGTGTCAAAGGTTATGGAAGAAATCGCTCCCGCTGCAAAAAAGGACCTCATCGAGATTAATCAACAGGCAGTATCATCGGGTGCGGGGCTAATAAAGAAGAGAAGCGGATAAGATGATAAGAGTAAGATTTGCCCCATCGCCAACGGGTAATTTGCATATCGGCGGGGCCAGGACAGCGCTGTTTAACTGGCTTTATGCCAAGTCCAAAGGGGGGAAGTTCATACTCAGGATAGAGGATACGGATAAGAAGCGTTCGGAAAAAAAGTACCTCGACGAGATATTGGACAGCCTCTCCTGGCTGGGGATGTCCTGGGATGAGATTTATTACCAGAGCCGGAGGTTTGAAATTTACCGGGAAGCCGCGGAGCGGCTGTTGAAGGAAGGCAGGGCCTATCGGGAAGAGCCTAATGCGCAAAATCCTGAATCAGAAATTGATGCGATTGTCCTTAAGGTAGTACCGCAACAGATAAAGATTAATGATTTGATTCACGGAGAGATTGAATTCGATACTGCGTTAATCAAAGACCAGGTTTTGATGAAATCGGACGGCACGCCTACCTATAACTTTGCCTGTGTGGTTGATGACGCCCTGATGCAGATAACCCACGTAATTAGAGGGGACGACCACATTTCCAATACTCCTAAACAGGTATTGTTATATCAGGCCTTGGGGTTTTGCCTGCCGGAATTCGCGCATCTGCCTTTGATCCTGGGCAAAGACGGCGGCAGGCTCTCTAAGCGAACAGGGGCTACGGCAATCAGCGATTACCGCCGCAACGGCTACCTGCCTGAGGCATTGGTTAACTACCTTTTGCTTTTGGGCTGGTCTCCCGGAGGCAACCGCGAGGTTATCGGCATAGATGAGGCGGCTAAGTTATTCAACATAAAGAACGCCAATAAGACCGCCGCAACCTTTGACCTGGATAAACTTAATTGGCTCAACAGCCAGCACATCAAAAAAGAAGACCCGGATAAGATTACGGATCTGCTTATCCCGCTATTGATTGAAAAAGGATTCATCCCAAAAGAAAATTTTGATAGAAATTACCTGGTTAGTTTAGTAAAATTGTTCCAGGGCCGCATATGTACCTTGAACGATTTTCCCGATTGGGCGGATTTCTTTTTCGTGAAAGATATTAACATAGACCCCCAGGCACAAGAAAAATTTTTGTCTGCTGATTTTTCCAAGGAGTTCGGGCTGTTTATAGAAAGGCTTCAGGCGCTGGATAGTTTCGACATCGTAAGCATCGAGGGGGGCTTCCGGGGTTTGGTTAAGGAGCTCAATATTGAAGCGAAGGTGCTTATCCATCCTATCAGGGTAGCACTTACCGGTAAGACCATTGGACCCGGCTTGTTTGAGGTGGTATACTATTTAGGCAAGGAACGAGTGCGAGAAAGATTGTCGCGATGGATAAAAAGGAGGCAGCAGTGATCAAGAAGGGCCTGGCACTTTTTATTTTGTTTGCATTTATTGTTCTAGTCGGGGGCTGCGAGACGGCTAAGGGCGCATTCGCAGGCGCAAAAAAAGACTGGCAGTCGGCCAAGCAGATTGACGACTGGATGAAAAAGAATATGTGGTAGATTGCGGCATCGAGCAGGAAATTATTCCGGCTGGGCGAATCTACCACCGTTATTTTTGCCGGTGGATTCGGCCGCTGCGCCCCCTTGGGGGAAACAAGTTCCTGGCCGATAGCATTGCCGATAGAATAACAAAGGAAATCTCCGCGGGAACCATCCGCAATTGAGTCGCCCTTATTTTTATTGAAAAATCACTCTCCAAGCGATATAATCTAATAACACAGAATATAATTGCCCTCTAGTGCAATGGTAGCACGACTGGCTCTGGACCAGTTAATTGTGGTTCGAATCCACAGGGGGCAGTTTTTATCTCTTAATCTACTGCATCAAAATAAGTTGCAAAGATTTTATTCAATTTCAAGCGGCTCAAACCCATAGTGCGGCTTATTTATCTGCCTGTGGGCCATAGGCTTCATAACTAATGCAAAAATTTTTGGGTGGGCCGAAAATAATTTTTGATTTTAGGCAAAAGCTTAGCGGAGGCATGCGTGCTTAAAGAAATAGATTACAAAAAAGACCTAAATGCGGCGCAGTTTCGGGCTGTACAATCTACGCAAGGGCAGTATTTAGTCATCGCCGGCGCAGGAAGCGGAAAGACGCGCACCCTGGTATACCGCGTCGCTTACCTGGTGGAAAAGGGGATAAAACCCGATGAGATACTATTACTTACATTTACCCGTAAGGCAGCGGAAGAAATGCTTAGGCGCGCATCAATACTTTTAGACGATAGATGCCAGAAGGTCTCCGGCGGGACATTCCATTCCTTTGCCAACGGCGTTTTAAGAAAGTACGCGAAACTCCTGGGAATGGCCAACAACTTTACAATTATTGACCGCGCCGATTCAGAGGACGCGGTAAACCTGATCCGCGCGCAATTAGGGCTCAACAAGACGGATAGGCGCTTCCCCAGGAAAAGGGCGGTCACAGAGGTAATCTCAATGAGCGTTAATAAGTCGGAACCCATTGAGGACGTGCTTTACGACGAATACCCGCAGTTTATCGAGTGGGCGGATGAGATTAATAAAATAAGCGGGGAATATAAGAAATACAAATATTCTAAATCGCTTCTGGATTACGACGACCTTCTGGTTTATTTAAAAGATTTACTGGTGAAACACGACGCTGTGCGTCTGATGCTGGCAGATAAGTACAAATATATTATGGTTGATGAATACCAGGATACCAATAAGCTGCAGGCGTATATTGTCTGTTTATTAGCTTGCGAACACAAAAATATTATGGTTGTGGGAGACGATTCGCAGAGCATCTATTCCTTCCGGGGCGCTAATTTCAAAAACATTATGGATTTCCCCAAGATGTTCAAGGACGCCGAGATTATCACCCTGGAGGAGAATTACCGCTCGACGCAGCCTATCTTGAATATGACCAATGAGGTGATCCGCTTCGCAAAAGAAAAATTCGAGAAGAATCTTTACACAAAAAAACAGGGAGGAAGATTTCCCGTTTTTGTGGATGCCGGAGACGAGCATGACCAGTCAAAATATATCGCGGATAAGGTGCTCGAATTAAGAGAAGAGGGTATCGGCTTAGGCGATATGGCCGTGCTTTTTCGTTCCGGATGGCACTCTAACGATCTGGAGGTAGAGCTGGCCAACCGCAATATACCTTTTGTTAAATACGGCGGGCAGAAGTTTATTGCGGCGGCGCATATTAAAGATATAATATCGTATTTACGCATCGTCCATAACCCTTTTGACCAGATAAGCTGGTACAGGGCGCTTTTACTGTTAAAGGGGGTAGGCCCTAAGACTGCCGAGCGCGTAATTAAAGAAGCGATGACAAATGAAACCGGATTCAGCATAGATACCAGGCTCGTAGATAAGATTGCCGGCCTGAGGACGCTTTTAGGATTATTGAGAGAAATAGACGCGCAACGGCATAAGCCCGCGGATATAATCCATGTCTTTTTGAAATATTACCAGCCACTGCTTAAAGAAAAATACGATGATTTCAATAAGCGCCTTAATGATTTGGATTCTCTGGAGCGTATTGCCTCGCGGTATAAATCATTAGAGCAGTTTCTCTCGGATATGGCGCTGGAGCCTCCGGAGAGAAGTATCGTTGAGGCAGGCATTAAGGATAGAGACGATTCCACGCTTACTTTATCCACCATTCATTCGGCCAAGGGGCTGGAGTGGCACACGGTATTTTTGATTTATCTGGCCGAGGGGCATTTGCCGTCTTATTTATCCCTGGAAGATAAAGATGCCATTGAAGAGGAAAGAAGGCTTTTTTATGTTGCCGTAACGCGCGCGAAAGAAAACCTGTTTTTGTTAAAACCCCATATTGACAGGTCAGCGAGAAGTTATCTTGACGGCGGCGGATCGGTGTTTACATCAGTATCGCGGTTTTTGGAAGAAGGGGATATTTTAAGCAGATTTGTGAATAGCGAAAGTGCGCCTGCCGATGGCCTCGACGATATTTCCCTGGAAGAAATCACCGGAGAAAGGCGGAAACCCGATAAGGCATACCTGGAGATGATAAAAGAATACTTCCGCGATTCATAACCGGGACGACCTGAATATGTACCATTCCAATAGGGGGCAGGCCAGTGATTAATTCTTAAGGAGGAAGGAAAGATGGCAGATTTCTCTTTTGATATTGTTTCAGAAGTGGACCTGCAGGAAATGGATAACGCGGTTAACCAGGCGAATAAGGAGTTGGCTCAGCGGTATGATTTTAAGAACAGCAAGTCCTCTATCGGCTACGACCGGAAAGAGAAGAAAATCACTTTGATCGCGGATGATGATTTTAAGCTGCGCGCGCTTACCGATATTTTGGCCACCCGGATGGCCAAAAGAAACATTTCTTTGAAATCCCTTAAATTTAGCAGCCCCGAAAAGGCCTTTGAGGGTTATCTTCGCCAGGCAGTAGAAATATGTACGGGCATTGATAAGGAAAAAGCAAAAATACTGGCCGGGATTATTAAAGGGCTGAGGTTAAAAGTGCAGGCTCAAATTGAAGGGGAAAAAATAAAGGTTAGCTCGCCGAAGAAAAATGACCTGCAGGCAGTCATCACGCATCTTAGGGGATTGGATTTTCCCATACCGCTTAGTTTTTGCAATTATCGTTAATATGGGCAAAAATAAAATAAATTATTTACTCCGGGCTGTGGCGGCAAAATTCGAACAGTTGCCCAGAGGGAAGGTCTTTGATTTGGGCTGCGGCGACGGCGATTATTCTGCGGCTTTAAAGAAACAAGGTTTTGACGTCGTGGCCGGAGATATTGATAAGGCAAGATTCCGTTACGCCGGAGAAATCCCTTTTGCATACTGCGACATTACGCAAGCGCTTCCCTTTCCGGATAATACTTTTGATTATGTCGTTTTAATGGAGGTCGTAGAACACCTGCGCAACCCTTACGATGTTTTGGCGGAATTAAGCCGTATTATTAAAAACAAGGGCAGCCTGATCTTGTCCACTCCCAATATTTTGAATTTGAAATCCCGGCTCCGGTTCCTTTTTGAGGGGGCCTACGAATATTTTAGAGAACCCCCTTTAGACCAGGTTAAAAATCCTAAAGAAAAGATTTTTAACCTCCATCTGGTTCCTTATCGCTACCAGGAATTGGAATATCTTTTGTCGGCGAACGGGTTTGAAATCGCGGATATTTTTACGAGCGTTTATGAAGGATGCGCAATGGGCGTTTTAGTGCCTTTAATGCGCAAGCAGGCTCTCTCCAAAGAGCGCCGTGCAATAAAGAAAGGTGGAGTCGACTACCGCCGAATCAATAAAATCCTTCTTTCCAGAGAAATCCTTTTCGGCAGGCATCTGATTATCAGAGCGGAAAAATTAAACAAGCTATGACAGGTATTTCAGATACCGGTTTATAGAAAAAATCCTATTGGTTATTTGTTTTCGATAGGATATAATAACGAATTAATAAGAGATTTTGCGCGGGTGGTGGAATGGCAGACACGCATGTTTGAGGGGCATGTGGCTGATGAGGCCGTAGGAGTTCAAGTCTCCTCCCGCGCACCAAAATAAAAACCCGCATTAGATAATGCGGGTTTTTTAATTGCGCTTATGCGAAATCTTATTTATTCCGTGTCTTTTCTTTTATCCTTTACGTAATTGGAACGCTCTAAACGCTTGGCCGCTGATTTTAATTCCGCGCCGATCTCGTTTATCTCGGCAACATGGGTGAATTTATGCTCCGCGTTGGTAACTACTCCGATTGATATGGAGACTAAGGGGATCTGCCGTGTCTCGCCCTTACGGTCTTTGGCAATGATATACCCCTTTTGCCTGTCGGTTTCATTGTAGAAAGAAGGGGCAGCCTTTTCGAATTCATCGATAATCTTTTGGCACATCGTATCAACCAAATCAGGGGTGGTTATAAGCACAAAGTCGTCTCCTCCGATATGGCCGACAAAATCCGTGCCCTTGCCCACTTCATTACTCGTTCTTAATATTATACGGGCAGTTTCGCGGATTACCTCGTCCCCGTGTTCAAACCCGTAAGTATCGTTATAAGATTTGAATTTATCCAGGTCCAGATAGCATGCCGCGAACAGGGTTTTACTTTCCAGGCGCCGGAAAAGCTCTTTTAATATGGAGACGTTACCCGGCAGGCGGGTCAGGGGGTTGGCTTCTAAATCCCGCTGTGTCCTTCTGAGGATCATCCGGATGCGCGCGAGCAATTCCTTCGGCTCAAAAGGTTTGACTATATAGTCATCAGCGCCGGCATTAATGCCTCCCACTTTATCGTTTAAATCTCCTTTTCCGGTTACCATAATTACCGGCAAATGGCGTAGCAGGAGGTCCTGTTTTATCAGGTTACACACCTGGCGGCCGTCCATTTTAGGAATCTTATAATCGAGGAGTACTAAATCCGGGGTTTTGGTTTTGACCAGGTTCAACGCCTGTTCGCCGTCTTCGGCTTCCAGGATTTCGTAGTTTTCTTCGGAGAGGCTTATTTTCAATATATCCCGGATATCCGGGTCGTCATCCACGATTAAAATTGTTTCTGCCATACCTTGTCATCTCCTTAAAAAAATCAGATGTTTAGAGCCGCGTTTCTCTTAGCGGATATTATACCGTAGCTTCCCGACGGGCGATTTATTATGCCTTAGGAAAGGTAAAGCTGAAGGTAGTGCCTTCGCCCGGTTTGCTTTTAACCCAGATTTTCCCCTTGTGCGCCTCGACGATATGTTTTACCAGAGACAGGCCCAGGCCGGTTCCCTTTACCTGTTGGTTAATTTCATTATCCACCCGGTAGAATTCGTCAAAAATAGCTTCCTGCGCTTCTTTAGGTATGCCTATACCGGTATCGCTGACATCTATTTTAACAAACCCGTCAGTCGAAGCGGTTGTTATAGTTATTGTTCCTTTTTCCGGGGTAAATTTTGCGGCATTGCCGAGGAGATTGATAAATACGCGCTCTATTTGGTTGCGGTCCGCTTCTATCCGGGGCGCATCCTGTGCTAAAACCACATCCAGTTTAATATCCTTAGCTTTTAACTGGACAGACATCAGGTCGGTCGTGACTTCGATGATTTCTTTCAAATCTTGAGCTTCCTGTTTCATGATTATCTTGCCGGATTCAATGCGTGAGATGTCCAGAAGGTCGTTTACCAGATGGGTGAGTTCGTCGCTGTGGCGGTTTATCTTGTCCAGGCGCTGCTTGACCGCGTCGGGTATCTGGCCCAATTTTTCCGATAAGAGTATCGAGGCATATCCTTTTATAGAGGTCAGAGGTGTCCTTAATTCATGGGAGACCGCAGAAATAAAATCGGTCTTGCGTTTGCTTACCTCCTTAATCTGTTCCAGCGCCTCCGACAGCTCTTTAGTCCTTTCCTCGACCTTTTTCTCCAATTCCTGCTGGGCAAGCCAGGTCTTGTCAAACAGCCGGGCATTTTCCAGGGCCTGGCCTATTTCATTGGCAAGGATAGTTACCAGCTCTTCGTCTCCTTCGGTTAATACGGTATCGGTTGAATCGGTTCCCACAAAGAGAAAGCCGTTGTCGCCCTCCTTGGACAATATCGGCGACAATACAAAATAACTGACCTTAAACAGTTCATTTATCCGCGCCTTAATGGTCATATCCTGTAAGGAGATGGAAGATATCGCCTTTGCCTGTTTAATCAATTTTAGGCAGTATTCGGTATATGATTTGAGATTGGATACGATCAGGTTCAATTCCTCCTGCTCGTAGCCGATATTAAGACAGAGGCGGAATCTCTGCTCCTTATTGCTCCACAAAAAGGCAGCCGCTTTCTCAAAGCCGATATCTTCCAGGTTGGTGCGCTGAACACTCATAAAGATCTGGGTTTCTTCAAGTGTGGTGCTTACGGCACGCGATAGCCTTTGCAGGGCATAGAGGCTGGAAATTTTCTTATCCAGCTCTTCCTGGATTTTATTCAATTCTATGTCCGTACGCACAATGAGCTTGGCCTGTTCATCCATTTCTTCCAGCGATTTCTTTAATTTATCTACGGAGGCCTGTAATTGGTTTGTTTTTTCAATCTTGGCGGCAACCACAATCGCCAGGGCGATAATCGTAAAGATGCTGGCCAGCCCTAAAATATTAAACAGATTATAGGAATCCAAATTATCCTCCCAGGGCCAGAATAGATACGGTTTGGTTATGGAAGTGCGCCTGCCCATGGTAGTTGATCGACTTCAAGGGCGCCTGTTCTCCGTAAGTATAAAATCCCACTATCGGCACCTCTTCCTGCAGCGCTTCTTTAATTGTTCTTAATTCCTGGTCGGCGTTTCTTTTTAATAAGCTATACCTTGACGCAGAATCAAATACAAATACGATATCTGCAGCCGAGCCTTTTTTCTCTAGCCCCAGCCTTGATATGGCCAGACCCTTTTTTGCGTCCAGGACTGCCTGGCGTGCCGCGGCAAGGCAGGATTCCTTGGTGCCGATCATTAATCTTATCTGACTGCCGACCGAGATATCCCCCTGGCAGATCAGAGAGCCGTTATCTCCTATGGAGAGGATATTCCTTAAAAGATACTCTGTTTCTCCTTCCAGGTAGATTCCGATAGGGTAGAGTGTTGAGATATATTTTAAGTCTTTTCTCAATTCCGCCGTATCCTTGGCAAAATAGTCCTGGTAGATGCTGACCGCGGGTTTACCGTCTATTTTTTCAATGACGTTGCTGTAGGATTTAGTTACCGTTCTGTGTTTGCCTAACGGTTTCCAGCCGTGCCTTATCCCTAAGCCAAACTTAAGTTTGCCGCCCCATAAGATACCTACGGCAGCGTCACTGATTACTTCCCGGTTGAAATATAAATAGGTTTTATAGTAATTAAGATTATCCGATGCCGAAGCGCCGGCAATAGGAAAGCTTCTGCCCAATCTTTCCTGCAGGCCTAAAATTAATTGCGAGCCTTCTTCTATCAGGCCGTCGCAAAAAAACATTCCCAGTTCCCGATGGCTGCCTCTGAATCCCTGCAGTAATTTATTGCCTAATTCTTCGCCTGCGGTAAGGGCAGTCCTCGCTTTTATATTTTCTATGGAAGCTGCGCTTATGTCAATCCCCTGACAATTAATGAGTACTAGTGCCGCAGCGTGTCTTAAGATACCGTGATTAGTTATAATCGCCTGACTGCTGCAGCCGGCCAGCGGCGAGCCGCCCAGGTTGTTTTTAATGACCTTTAACAAGGAATTTGTCGAAAGGTCAACAGAAGTGAATAATATGGCAAGGTCGATTGTTTCTTTGCCTATTTTACTCTTTGCCTGGTCCCATATTTCTCTCGCCGCTGAAGCGACATTTTTTTGTGTGCTTACCCCGACGCCTATTTTCATTATATAGATTATTGTCCCGAAGGTAAATATTTAATCGAGCCTCGCCGCTTTGGCTATCTAAAACAGTATATAACGTCAGAAAGGCGGGGTCAATAAATTTGTTGACCCCGCGCCTCATTTATATTAAAATTAATTGCATTCTTTCGGCCCCATCGTCTAGCCTGGCCCAGGACGCTTGGTTCTCAGCCAATAAACACCGGTTCGAATCCGGTTGGGGCTATTACGTGTTCCAACCGGCCCTGCGAAGCAGGGCATGGTTGGGGCTATTAGTAGTTTGGGTTTATCTTGTATGGGCGCTATTGCCATTCTGCAAGAGGCGATAGCGCCTTTTTTATTCCTTATTTGGAAAAATGAAATTTCCTTCCGTAAAGAATATAGGAAAGGGTGCTAGAGATAAACCCGACCTACAAAATAATAAATGACGACTTGAGCGGCCTTAAAACTAAGCAGGATTTTTAAAAATTTTACCGTTCCAATTTGCCGAATGACCGCAGAGGAGGAAAAAATATTTTTTTCTTGCTTTTTAAAAGAGTTTATGATACAACTAATTGAAGATAAGGATGATGCAATCTTTGCGCGCCCGCGGGAGTATTGCTAATGCAAAAGACGTTATGGTTATTTAAGGCATCAACTATAATTGTAAAGATTGGCGCCTGGCTTATATTAGTTGCGGGTTTTTTCGCCGCGGTGATTATATTATTAGGATTCGTTAAGGATAGTCCGCGCTGGATAGGAATCGGAGTTTTTCTGCCTTATCTCTTATTGTCCGCTTTTCTTATGCTTGTTAGCGAAATGGCCAAGGCAGTAATGAAGATCTCGGAGACAATTAAAAAAGAATAGTTTAAAAGGGGGAAATAAATGCTGTATCGTAGAGCCGTGTGTCACGGGGTTGTGCTGTGTTTTGCCGGTATGATAAGCGCTTTATTAATCGGCTGCGAAAATATTCCTTTCTTAAGCCCTAAGAGGCCTGCCCTAAAGAAAACAGAGCCGGTGGCTGCCCCTCTGGTCAGGGGGGCCCTTATCGCCACGATAAATAACCTGCCTGTTACGCTTGAAGATTTGGACGGCGACATAGAAAATTATAACGCCATGGTTCCCGACGACAAACCGGAACTGAGGATTACTACCCGCGAACAAAAGGTTAATTATTTAAAGAACGAATTAGTTAAAAGAATCCTGCTCTATCAGTACGCAATGAGCAACGGGCTGGACAAAAAAGAGGAGATCCAGCGTATATTGGAGAAGACAAAGATGGACCTTTTGGTAGTGGAGCTGGTCAGGGAGGAGGCAGCGAAGATAGACGTGACTGCCAAAGAAATAGAAGACTATTATAACTCCTATAAGGAGGAATTGAAAGAACCGGAAGAAAAGCGTATCCGGGAGATAGTGACCGCTGCCGAGCAAGATGCGAGGAACATTCTAATCCAGTTACTGCAGGGCGCGGATTTCGCCGCTTCGGCAAGGGAGCGTTCAATATCCGCCAGCGCTAAAGAAGGCGGAGACTTAGGTTTTGTTGCCCGGGGTAAAAAATCCGCCCAGTTTGATGCCGTGGCTTTTTCCGACACCCTGGAGGTCGGCGGGGTAAGCAATATTTTTAAAGGCCCGGATGGCTACTATATCCTTAAATTGGAGGAGAAACGCGGCGGTAAGCAGAAGTCTCTTTCGGAGATGTGGGATGATATAAAAAGAGTACTGATGTTTTTAAAGCAGCAGCAGAGGGTCGACGAGCTTATTGCTAAGCTTTCCCGCGAGGCCAAATTAGAGATTTACGAAGGAGCGGTGAAATAGTGCAGAGGCGGCTGGCTTTAATTATCGGTGTGGTCTTGTCTTTGGTAGCCATATTCATGATCAAGCTTTATACTGATCAGCAGAAGGGGTTTTACCAGCAGGCAGCCGCTAAGCAGCTCGCCCAGGAGAGGGCAAGCCAATCCGCGGTCTTAGTCGCAAAACAGGATTTGCCCAAAGGGTCGTTCATAGATAACACCATGTTGGAAGTGGCGATTATTCCCAATCAATATGTCCAGCCCAATGCGGTCGATTCGTTAGACAGAATAGCCGGTATGGTTGCGGCAGTGCCCATAGCGAAAGGCGAGCAGATTTCTTTAAGTAAACTTACGTCTTCTCAACAGGCAACCGGGGGTTCTTTGGCAATGGTCACCCCCATAGGTAAAAGGGCGGTTTCTATTTCCGTGGATAATATTGCTTCTCTGGCCGGCATGGTCAGGCCGGGAGATTATGTGGATGTCGTCGGGATGATACCGACGGCGATGGACCCTACGGGGAAAGAGGTGAAGCAGGTATCGATGATGCCGCTTTTTCAGAATGTCCTGATCTTGGCGGTAGGGCAGGATTTAGGCGGCATTGCGCAGGAGGCAGGAGGCAGGTATAAAAAGGAAGAACCGAGAGCCCCTTCACCGATTGTTACCCTGGCCCTTAGCCCTCAAGAGGCGAGCCTGATCGCTTTTGTGCAGGAACAGGGCAAGATCCGTTTAATCTTGCGCTCGCCCGCCGATTCCCAGATAACTCTTGTTGCGCCGGCAAATTGGGATACCTTGCTGATGTACCTTACTCCGCGGGACGCTTTAAATAAGGCCCAGCCAGCAGAAAAGCCGAAAAAGACCGTAGAGATATACCGCGGCTTACAGAAAGAAGTAGTGCCCCTGAGCCGCTAAAGCTTGTCGGCGGTAAAAGGATGCAAGATCGGGAGAATAATGAAGAAGATTTTATTAGGCCTGGCAGCGATAGCGACCGTTATTGTCCTATCTTCGGCAATTTACGCCGCGGGGAAAGACGCAACCGGCGAAGAGATTAAATTATATTTAGGCGAGACAAAAGTTCTTTCGGTAAATTCGCCCAGCCGCATCGTTATCGGTAATCCCTCTGTCGTTGATGTCGCGGAGGTCGGCGATGATTTCATAACGCTGAACCCCAAATCATTGGGGACGACTACGTTCGTCTTCTGGGATAATTTCGGCGAGCAGTCGTACCGTTTAAGGGTGTTGGCCGAAGACGTGCAGGATATTAAATCAAGGATAGATAGGCTGTTGAAAGAGCTTAACCTGCCTGATGTCTATACCAAGGCAGCCGAGACAGAGGGAAAGGTTTTGCTTTTAGGGGAAGTCAGGACAGCGGAAGACAGCAGCCGGATAGAGCTGGCCTTGGGGCCCTTGAAGGAAAAAGTTACCAACCTGATAAAAGTCCAGGAACAGGCGATAGTGGATATTGATGTCCAGGTTTTGGAGCTGAGTAATGACGCAACCAAAACCTTAGGGTTTACTATGCCTACTTCTATAAGCGCCAGCGAGACGCCCGGCCGGTTCCCCAAGGCGCTGGGTTCCAGCATGGATGCCATCTTTCATGTTTTTAATTGGCCGCGCAGCTCGTTTTCCGCTACGGTTAATCTTCTCGTCCAGGAAGGCAAGGCGCGCATACTTTCTCAGCCGCGGCTGGCCTGCCTGAGCGGCAAAGAGGCGGAATTAATGGTAGGCGGAGAAAAGCCGATATTTACCACTTCCGTGGATGTCACGGCAGGGGCCTCCACCGACGTAGAATATAAAGAATACGGCATTAAATTGAAGTTTAAGCCCACGGTGGTAGACAATAAAAAAATACATCTTGCCTTAAACGTTGATGTAAGCGAGTTACAGAGCGCTGAATTCATCGGTTTAGAGAGCGACCGCACTGCCCAGGCCTATCCCTTGACCAGGCGCAATGTTTCCACAGAGCTTTATCTTGATGACGGCCAGACCATGGCAATCGGAGGGCTGATTAAGCGGAAGAACGAAGAAGATGTTAACCGGACAGCCTTTTTAAGCGATATCCCGATTTTGGGCGCTTTATTCAGGAAGAGGACGACAAAAGGCGGCGGCGGAGCGGGCGAGAGGGGCGATGTGGAATTATTTATTACCCTTACCCCTACCATTGTCGCAGGCAAGGCAGCGCCCGCAGATTCTGTTGTTTCTCCTGCGGGGTCGGGCCGGGCGGTTGAAAGCAGGCCCGTGGCATTAGACGATGACATTTCCCCGGAACTTAAAGATTACATCAGGACCGTCCAGTTGAAGATAATAAACGCGGTCTATTATCCCCAGGAAGCAAAAGACTTAGGCTGGGAGGGAAATGTGAATTTAATCTTGCGCCTTGCCTCCAACGGCAGCCTTAAAGATGCGCGGATAGCGCAGTCTTCAGGATACAAGCTGTTGGATGATACAACCTTAGATGTAGTGCGGCAGCAATCCCCCTATCCTCCCTTTCCTTCTCAGGTAGAATTACAAGAGTTAAAGATACAGGTTCCGGTTATTTACCGTAGGCAATAGTCTTTAATAATTTCCCATGGACCAAGCTAAAACAATCGTTACTTTTAGCACAAAAGGCGGGGTGGGTAAAACCCTTTTAGCCGCCAACATTGCCACTTCCTTAGCCAGGGATAATAAGTATAAAGTTCTCCTTGTTGATTTAGACCTTCAGGTGGTGGGTGACATGGCCAGGATGTTGGACATCTTGCCGGTCAAGGCCCTGGTTGATTTAATCTACCAGTTAAAGAATGAGAAAGACAGCGATAAGGTAAAACTTAAGGATTACTTAACTACCCATTCTTTAGGCTTTGATTTTTTAACTGCCTTAATAAAACCGCAGCAGGCCCCGCATCTGCAACCCCAACACATAAAAGGGGTATTTACGTTTCTTAGGCCTCAATATGATTATATCGTCGTTGACGCGGGCCGTGCTTTTTCAGAGATAATGGTGGCCACTTTCAACGAAGCGAATCTTCTTCTTTTGGTGATCACGCCCGATATATTATCGGTGTATCAAACAAAGTGGTCGTTGGACACCCTGCAGTTTTTAAATTTCCCCCTGCAGATGGTTAAGGTGATTTTGAACCGGGCAGAGAGCTTAAGCAGTATCAGCTGGCAGGATATCAAGTCAAGCCTGCCGTGCGAGCTTATTGCCCGCATACCTTCAGAAGGCAGGACAGTTATGCAGGCAGTGAATAAGGGTGTTCCCGTGGTAATCGACAGCCCGCGCAGCAAGGTGAGCCTGGCCATAACCAAGCTGGTTGATTCGCTTACCGGTAATCCAGAGCTGTTTATGCAGCGCCAGGAGATAGATGCGTTGCATGCCAAAAAAGCAATATCAGGCATGCCTGTGGACTTCTGGAATAAGATGGGGATGACCGCGCCTTTAGACGATTTTTCCACTGAAGAACACGACGAACTCATTGTACTTAAGCAGCGCATTCACTCCCGGCTGATTGAAGAGCTTAACCTGAAGAGATTAGATTTACGGGTGTTTACGGATACAACCCAGACCAAGGCCCTCAGGGAAAAGGCGGAAAAGTTAGTCACCAATCTCTTGACCGAGGAATCCGGAAGCATTATTTCTTCCTTTGAGGTGCGCCGTAAATTAGTAGTCGAGATCATGGATGAGGCGCTGGGCTTAGGGCCCCTGGAGGAGCTTTTAAAAGACCCCAGCATAACCGATATAATGGTCAATAATAAGGATGAGGTCTATGTAGAGCGCCACGGCAAGATTGAGCTTACCAGCAAGAGGTTTATCTCCAACGAACAGGTAAAGACGATTATTGAGCGTATTATTGCTCCTATGGGAAGGCGTATCGATGAATCGGTGCCGATGGTCGATGCCAGGCTTTCTGACGGCTCCCGCGTAAATGCGATAATTCCGCCTCTTTCTCTGACCGGGCCAACCCTGACCATAAGAAAATTCAGGAAAGAGCGCTACACCACAGAGGAATTAATAGATTTAAAGGCACTAAACCCGGCGATGAGCGAATTTTTAAAGGCCTGTGTGGTATCCAGAAAAAATACGATTGTCTCAGGGGGCACGGGTAGCGGGAAGACTACTGTTTTGAATATCCTTTCCGCCTTTATCCCGAGCAATGAACGGATTCTCACCCTTGAGGATGCGGCAGAGTTAAAGCTCAGCCAGGAGCACTGGGTAAGGCTTGAGTCCAGGCCTCCTAATATCGAAGGTAAGGGTGCCGTTACCATTCGCGATTTGTTCAGGAATACCCTGAGAATGCGGCCGGACCGGATAATCATTGGCGAGTGCCGCGGCCCGGAGACCTTAGATATGCTTCAGGCAATGAACACCGGACACGACGGTTCAATGACTACTATACACGCCAACTCCACGCATGATGTCCTGATGCGCTTAGACTCCATGATCTTGATGTCGGGGATAGAACTTCCCATAAGGGCAATCCGGGAGATGATTGTCTCCGCAGTAGACATGATTGTTCATACGGCCAGGCTCTCTGACGGAACGCGCAAAGTTATCCAGGTGACCGAATTAGCGGGTATGAAAGACGAGCTGCATGTAGATTTAAAGGATATTTTTGTTTTTAAGCAAACTGGCATAGATTCCCAGGGCAAAGTCCTGGGTGATTTTCACCCCACCGGGTATATACCCACCTTTTTAGAGGATATTCAGATAAGAGGTATACCTCTTTCTGAGGAAATCTTCAAAGTCGACCGGACTTAAGAATATTAATGAAGATAATTAATATTACCAGGAATACAGTGCTGGCTGAGAATGCTGCGCTTGCCAAGACACTCCTGAAGAGAATAATCGGCCTGCTGGGCCGTAAAGAAATTAAAGCGAAAGAGGCCCTGGTTTTAACGCCCTGTAATTCCGTGCATACCTTTTTTATGCGCTTCCCCATCGATCTAATTTTTCTAGATAAAGACAGCAAGGTGATTAAGGCTATTTCCCGTTTTAAGCCCTACCGTATAAGTAAAATGTACTTCCGCGCTAACACCGTAATAGAGTTACCCGCCGGCATCTTAGAATCTGCTTCTCTTGAGATAGGAGATACCCTCCGGGTTCTTTAGAGACAAACAACCATCAAAATAAGATTGATAATGTCCAATCTGACCAAGTAGCTAATCAGGGCGCGGAGATTATTAATCGGATAAGCAGAAGTTAAAGGTAAATTGACAAAAGCAAAAATTAATGCTATACTGTAAATGAGTTTAAAAATGTCCAGTCTAACCAGAACAGCTTCATTAGGAGTTTGAATATAATGGGTATAATTTATAAATTACTCCCAAAAGTAAAGAATTTTATTCTTAAAGAAAAACAAAAAAATCCGCGTTTAAGTTGCAGAAAAGCCGCAGTATTAATAAAAAAAAAGTTTAACCTCAATTTATCCAAGTCGAGCATAAACAATCTGCTTAAAAAAGAAGGCTTAAGCAGCCCGCTAGGCAGGACGCGCAAAAAACAGAGAAAAAGAAAAATCGCGGAAAATGAAAAATTAGGAATATTCCTCTTAAAGGCAGCTGATCTTTATGTAGGCGGAAGTTTAGCTATAAACGAAATAATAAAAAAACGCCTTCCCCGGTGCGATAATATTTATCTTTTACAGGCCCTGCTTTACGCGCAATTATATGATATTAATCTCGATTCCCGGGTTGCTAATATACCTTCTGCTTTAGGCGCTTTGGTTGGTAAGGAAATTAAGCCAGGGGATTTATTAGCATATCTTAATGATTTACAATCAGTTAAAATAATAAGTTCGGATATTTTAAATCTTATTTCCAAGTTCTTAAGAGACGTATGGTTTATCAGGCTTACTCTTCCAGATAATAAGGTGTTGTACATTGACGCAGAAGGCCGCACGGTTTGGTCCACTCCCCATATACCCTATGATTTCTCTTCAACTATATATAGAACAAGAAGTTATATAAATTATCGTCTGGCAGATGATTGGCTTTTTGTCCTCTCTACCGCGCCTGGTTACGATACGCCCACCAAAGAATTCTTTGATTTCTTAATGCTGCCTACTGCCTTTCAAAGCAAAACCATAAAAATAACCTTATTTGCAAACAAAATGGAAGAATTAGAGTCTTTTAATATTTCTGACTATGGGAAAATCTATTACCTGTTTGCGCTTTGGCCCTGGCAATTTGCAAAATATCGCAAGATTAATCTGAGGAGTGAGTTTAGACCGCTAAATTTCGAGCCAACAGGATTAAATGCTCATTTTGCGGAAGCGGAAGTTGAGTTAACGCAACCTAAGACAAACCAGATAGTTAAATTGAGGGGCTGCGCCTTAAAAAGCAGTCTTGATGGTAAAATAAAACTGATTATTTGCACTAATTTACCTTCGGAGGTCCATACCCCGGAAAGCATTGCCGGATTGTATCTAAACTCCTGGCCTGAGCCTGAGCGGGCCTTTAACGATTTCAGCCAAAAAATAGAGCTTTTTACCTATACCGCCTCTGCCCACAAGATTTTTTCTACCGAGGGATTAACTTCCGGCACCCCACCCACAGAGATTAGAGAGGTTTTGGCCTATTATTTAAGATGCTTAGACCTATTCTTACGTTGGCATATTTTACCGGCTGGATATGAAGAAATGGATTTTCCGGCGGCGCAACAAAGATTTTACGATTTAAAGGCCAGGGTCAAGATAGATAAAGACTTTCAGCTTGTTTCTTTCGCCCCTGCCGATGGCTACCCCTATCATAAAGAATTAACTTATGCCTGCCAGAGGCTGAATGAAAAAAATATTTTTCTTCCTGAAGGAAAACGGCTCTGGCTGAACCAGGTGTAAGAGAAAACGCTTTCCCTTAACGGCAAAAATTTACTTGACGCTTACTATAATTATATGGTATAGTTTAACTGTAAGTGACAATTTGGTAAGCGGAAGCGAGAAAGCCGCCTGTAACAGGCGGTTCCGCCAAATAGAGGTTTGGCGGAGGCAAACCTTGTGAGAGCAGGGGGCGCAAAGCCACGGGACATTCGCTATTTGCTTTGTTTTTTGTCTTCATTTTCGCTTAGGGGGCCAAAGCGGAATAGGAAGTCAGCCGGGTTACCGAAACCAATAACCAAAATAAGATTCGTAAAGGTTTTAGTAATCCGGTTTTATTTTGGGGAGTTATTAATGAATTTAAAAAAGTATTTAAAAAGTAAACAAGCTCAGGCAATAGTGGAATATATTTTAATGTTTACCATTTTGACCCTGGGGGTGCTGTTTGTTTTTGGCACATTTGATCCGGAAAGATTAGGCATCCGCGCAGTGATGAACCAGGCAGTAGATAGCGCATTAGAGCAGATAAGGAAATAAAAAATGAAGAAAAAGGGCCAGGTAACCTTGGAGGCAATATTGATTCTGATGCTGGTTCTCCTGGCTTTTCTTTGTATGCGTAAATACTTTAAAGGCGCGTTCCAGTCGTATATGAAGACTTACGCGGATAGTTTTTGCGACGAACAGTATTCCCCGGCGCAGAGCTGGGAAAGCGGCATAGGAAGCCCTCTGCATCCCGGCAGCGGTGGGGTAGAACCGGGCACGCTTGTTTATGTAGGTACGGTTATTACCACTAATCTTACCGGCCAGCAGAATATATTAGCTGGCGGCGGCAGTGTTATCGCTTTGCCCAGAACAGGTACGGGCACAGGATCAGGCAGATGGTAATGGAGAATAAGCATAAGAAGGCACAAAGCGTTTTGGAATACACGTTATTAATCCTGACCGTCGTGGCGGCAATTATAACGATGAACCTTTATGTGAACCGCGCAGTCAATGCCAGGCTGCGCAGTGTGGAATTAGAAATAAATCCCCCGGTAATTATTCAGCAATAAAAATGTTAGGAAAATGTTAATAACCGGGATATAATTATTAAAGAAAGGAGGTGGAAAAAATGTCCAAAAGAAAAGGCCAAAGCACGCTGGAGTATGTGATTATTTTAACCGCGATTATCGCAGCTATTGTCTTTGCCGCAGCCACGTTTTTGAAGCCAAAGGTAGAGAGTTCTCTGGATCATGTAACTACCCAGATGGAGTTGGGAGTGCAGCAGTTAAATCTGGCTAATACTTCTCAATAATCATAGCGAAAAAGGAGGTGAAGTCACATGTTTGACAGGTTAAATAAAAAAGCGCAGTCAACTGCGGAATACGCCATACTTATCGCGATTGTCGTAGGCGCGCTCGTAGGTATGCAGATATACGTCAGAAGAGGTATACAGGGCCGTATTGCCGATGTGGTAGACCAGGGAGCTTCTTTAAGCGCAACTAACGGAACTTATACCGCAACAGCCAATTTTACCGGTCGTCAGTTTGAGCCTTATTATTTAGCTGCAGGTGGAATTAACCAGACGACTACCGGCAGCACTACTAAGACCGGCAGCACAGATACCGCGATTGTAAGCGGCGAGAGCGCATACACTACCAGTCGTACTGGTGCCAGGACAAGCGCTGGAGGCCTTACTTTAGGAGGCGGCGGTACCGGCACCGGCACAGGCACAGGTACCGGCACAGGCACAGGTACCGGCACAGGTACGGGTACCGGCGGATGGTAATAAAAAGAGGAGGTGAAACCAAATGTTCATGAGACGTAAAAGAGGCCAAAGCACCTTGGAATACGCTGTAGTTATCGCGGTAATCGTAGGCGCATTAATAGTGATGCAGATATATATCCGAAGAGGCCTTCAGGGCAGGTTAAGGCAGTCTGCTGATGACATCGGAGAACAATTCCATCCCAGTGTTTCCTATAACTGGACTACCACCGCTAACAGCAGCGTTTCTGAAAACGTAGCTGCTGACGCCAAAATTACCACTACTTACAACGACGACCGCGAAAGCAGGTCGGGTACTGAGACGATTAATTTAAACGGCACCGGAACAGGCACCGGCACCGGAACAGGCACCGGCACCGGAACAGGCACCGGCACAGGCACCGGAACAGGTGGCTGGTAATCTTAGGTATATAGGTATAAGTGGTATAGGAAAGCATAAAACACTTTCCTATACCACCAAAATAAACGAGAGAGATGTCGCAACAATACTTTAAAAAATTAAGAAGCATCGGCCAGAGCACAGCAGAGTATGCTGTGCTCTTGGCCATTGTAGCCATGGCCCTGATCAGTATGCAGTTATATATTAAGAGGGGCATACAGGGCAGGATACGCGATTTAGCAGTTCAACTTGCGCCGGGTAACAGCCCTTCGGGAGCAGCCCAATATGAAGGCCCTAAAATCTCTAACTATACCACGGTTAATAACGGAGTAATAATTGAGCAGTCTGACAGTGTTACTACCCAGGTATACCAGGACGAAGTTACAGAGAAGTGGGGGGATGAAACCGTTGAGATTGATATTGAATAGAAGGGGGCAGGCTACAGCCGAGATGGCGATTATGGGTGCTGTAGTAATGATGATCTTTGCCTATCTGCTGCAGCAGGGTTATGTCCATAACGCCCGCCAGGCACTTGAGATGTATACCTTTAGGGAGGCATTACAATTAAGCCGCCAGGGATTAGGCCACAACCGGCCTGTGGGAATAAGCCTTACTGTTGTCAGAGACGTAGTCAACCCTTCTTTCTTTACCGGAGTGAGCCGTCAGCGCCTGATGTCTTCGGCGTCAGTAGACCTTAATCCCTGGATAGTATATAACGCTACGGATGACGCCGGAGATATGGGTACCAGGCAGTTATTCCAGATGGGTGAAAAGATGATTAGAAGAGGCATGTTCCTGGAGGTCCCGCCCAGTTACGTAGTGATGAGAACCCAGGGAAACGATGAAGATAATAAACAATGGTCTAACTCCGCCATCCGCGACGTCAATAGCATCGGCTATAGCGAGTCTGACTATGACTACGTCACCAATACCCGGGAAACGCCTTTTGACAAGACCGTGACCAAGGATCTGATGTCCGTAGATATCAGGCCTATGGAGATGCGCTTTGAAAATGAAGCAGAAACCGAGCGCAATTACTACGAAGAAGACTGGACACCGCCCGGCGATGATGACCACATTCTTGCAGCGGATGTATCGAGTGTGCCCGTGGACATGGAGGTCAGCTTAGAAGAAACATTGACCAAAGTCAAGACCACAACTACGCCGCATTGATCTTTTGGAATCATAATTACTTCATAAATTTATCTTGTATTAAGGTAAAGAAAATCTCCGGAGCGGCTTAAAAAGGAAAAGGCAATGCCTAAAAAATGCGGGGAAAAAGGCCAGGTAATTTTAGAAACCGCGATTGTGCTTATTTCAGCGGCGGCACTGGCGATTTCTTCCATGGTGTTATTTTCCAACCTTAATCGCAATATGGTCAAGCGGCTGGATAAATACCGCGACAGCCGCGTTTCCGCAGTCAATAATCCTTTCAGCCTGACCAATTCTCCGGAAGCCTTCCTGGATTATTCTCCCTATATTGAAATAATCACCCAGGGCAGCGAGCACGGGGATATTACTATATTCGGCGACAGCCCGTTAGGTTCTTTTGATGAAGAGTTTTTCGAGGACCCGCGTTTAGTGCGGGCGCAGCTGCTGATTGAACAGGCAGATGATATAATGAACATCATCCTGCCTCAGAAACTCGGCACGGCATATTATACTGATTTGGACGGCGAGCAAATGTCCCAGATGATACCCGAGGAGACACAGATAAGCGGTGCCTATGGCATTGTATTAAGAACGCCAAATTTGTATAGCTATATCATAGGCAACATAACCAGAAGTGAGGCCATACATGCCAGAGACCTTTGCAATGAGCTGGTTCAGGCCAGGGCAAACTACAGTCAATATACACAGTTAAGTGTACCCCGCGCTTACGATAATCTTTACGAAGATAAGAACGGCATAGACCGGGACCGAGACGGATTTTTAGGCGCAATCGGCCTGTTGCAGAGTGTTTTGAATGACCCCATAGAAAACGGCCCTTTTGACCCGGATTTAGACTGCGGCCCTGGAGACCAGATTTGCATTAACCGCCAGAATATGAACAACAACAACCGCAATCAACTTCAGGCGTGCATTACTAATCTAGCTTCCACCGAAAGCGGATTGAGGACCTGGTTTTACGGCAGCGGGCTTGAACCGGGTTTAATCTCAAGGCTGAACACCGCCAGCGCAGAATTAACTAAAGCAATAAGGTATTGGAATCTCCGAATTTTTTTTACACGGACTTATTATAGAGCTTTCTTCATCACCAAAGCGGTGGTAGCTTTAAGAATACCTGCTGAGAGTGTCCGCGCCGCAGAGCTTTTTGAGCCTCCCGGAGGCACTCTAGTTGACCAGATAAAAAAGGCATATGAGCTTCTAGAGCCGCCGGTTGCTTTTGAGGATCTTATCGCAGCGAGAAGTATTGTTTATTTACTAAACCAAGACCCTGAAGCCAGCGTGGGGGTGATCCGCAAATTATTGGTAGATACAGAACGTTTTTTAGACTATGCGGCTGGCGGATGGTGGGGGCCGGACCGGGACAGATATCTGGACTTAGCCCGGGAGAAGTTAGAGGTCTTATATGATATTGTTACGATGGCGCAATAGAGACGGCCAGATTGCTTCTTTTTTGATTCTGGTAGCGGCGGTGCTCATTCTGACCATCCCCGCGACCATGCTCCTCGGCGAGGCTGCTTTTCAGCGCATCCGTATTGCCAATGTGGCTGACAGCGCCGTGATTTCCGTAGCCTCTGCTTTTTGCCGCAGCCTTAATCAGATTAAGCAGATTAGCTTTGGCCCGGGAGGCCTAATGGTTACTTATGTAGGATTGCAGACTTTTTTGCTGGCGAAACGCACGAGATGCTCTTGCGGATGTGCTCCCGGAAATGCGTGGACATTTATTGGCGCCTGGGGTTTTCCCGGCGAACCTTTAGCAACCGGATTTTTTATCAACTCCATGTTAACCAGCAGGAGGCTGTTCAAGGAGGCGGAGAAAATCGCCAAACGTATGCCCAGGGATTTACACGTCAACCTCTGGGACCGGGCATTGGGTGGCGCTTTGGTGGATGAACCTAAGCCGTTTATTGACCTGCCTTACGGTAATCCGCGTTTAGAGTACAATTCCGTAGATTCTACTACCTGGGACGAGATAGAGCGTAATCCGGAACCGGAAGGAAATATCGCTTATATTAATTACGAGAAATACATCAATAGAGATTCCCAATATACGCGGCTGTATCGCAAATATAAAAAAGATAATCCTGCTACCTGGTATAATGAGAGGACTTATTCCTATACCTACTCTAAGAACAAGGAGGGGGTAGTACCCGAAGGAACACCCTTAGGCGAGACCACTGGTAAATTAATCCCTGGCGAACCGGATTGCGTTGAGTGTGAGGCATATTTCCGGGCAGGAACAGAAAACCTGCCGAACAGCGTCAGCCCCGAGCCGCAAAATATGGCGCTGCTTTATTTCTGGCTGTTGCCGATTTATTTTTATACTCCAGCCGGTGGTTGCAATTGTATTTGTGTTCCGATACCTTCCGCGATTCCCGATCCTTATGCCTGGATAAAAAGGATAGACATAGACAGCACGCAATTCAGCCTGGGATTAAGGAAATTAGTTTCCTTTAAGCATTTCCCTTTTTTTGGTACGAAACCTCAGCAGCAGCCGGACCAGGAGCCGCCGCCGCGCGAGCCGACTTTTACCCAGAATAGCACGATCAGGCTTCAAGGCAGCGTCTGGTCAGGCTATGAGCCGAAGCTGGTAAAGTAAGATGATTAAAGATATTTTTAAAAAAAGAATGATTGCTTTTTTCCCCGTCCTCGGCGGCAGTTTAGGGATTGCGTTAGTTTTTCTTTCCGCGGCTTTCGCCCTGGATTTAAATTTATGGAATTTGCCTCAGCCCGAAGGTAGCACTGTGGTCTGGGAGGATCAGCGGCTGCAGATTAACGGCGCAGACGCCTTTGGCACGCATCTGCGCTCTCCGCAAAAGATGGATGATGTGCTTAATTTTTACAAAGGGTATTTTCTCAATAACGGTTGGGAGCTTAAGGACCATTTTGCAGGGCAAAACACTATGGTTTTTAGCAAAAAAGAAAAATTAATCTATGTCGTCGGCCAATCTAACGGCGAAGATGCGCCTTGCGACGTTTATGTAATCAGCAGCGCAACTGACCTTGATTTTGCCAAGACAATTGCGCCCAGTTTTGATGGCGGGATAATCTTGCAGAGAGATGTAGAAGGCAAAGACTTGCCCGAAGTGCCCCGCTATCCCAACAGCAGGAGAATGATGAGCATGCTTATGCCTAACGCAGGAGCGATGCTGGTTTATCAGGTGCCGGCTGACCCCGAAGAGATTACCGGGTTTTATCGCGGCTCTCTGGAGGCGGCTGGTTGGCAGCTTGCCCGGCCGCTTCGGCCGGAGTTGTTATCCGCGGTCTATCCGCAGGCAAAGAAAATAGGCTTTATGTTTTTTGAGAAAGGCAATGAGAATATTTTTATCACTACCAGTGTTTTACCCAAGGAAGCAACGGGAAAAGAGATGACCGTGGTGGCGGTGGTAAAAAACCTGCAGGAGGAATTTGCTTATCCGCCTGAGGAAGAGGAATAAAGGAGTAATAAGAAGATGTTCTTCATAATCATTCTTATGGTGGTTGCTTCCTTAGGCTTGCTGAGCATGGCTTTAATTCCGCTGTTTTTACAGCGCGCGCAGGCCTGGCAGGATAAAAAGGCAAAGAGCCTGGAGAAAGAATTGGACAAGATGTTTTACGATAAAAGCCCCAAGCAGATTGTCAGGCTCTACCTGATCCTTCCGCCCTTATTGGGATTCGCCGCCTTGCTGTTGTCTAAATCTTTGATTCTGGTATTGGTCGGGGCCTTAATCGGTTTATTCATTCCCAATATGATTTTAAAGCTGAGAGAGGCCAAGAGAAAAATGAAATTTAATTCCCAGATCCTGGATGCGATTATGATTCTCTCCAGTTCTCTAAAAGGAGGCCTGTCGCTTTTGCAGGCATTCGAGGTTTTAGTGGAAGAGATGGGGCCGCCGATGAGCCAGGAGATCGGCCTGGTGGTCAGGGAAAATAAGATGGGCGTTACCCTGGAGGATAGCATCAACAGGATGAGCGAAAAGATGAAACTGGAAGAGCTGCAGCTGGTGGTAAATTCCATACTGGTCGCCCGGGAAACCGGAGGGGATTTGACCAAGGTGTTCGGCCGGCTCTCTACTACCATCAGGGACAACCGCAAATTAAAAGATAACGTAAAAACATTGACTCTGCAGGGCAGGCTGCAGGGCTTGATTATGTCATTTTTGCCGATACTTTTTGTGATCTGGGTGATGACCTTCAACCGCCAGCATTTTGATATTATGCTGCAGACCCAGGTAGGCAGGATGCTCTTATTCGCGGCGGTTTTCTTGCAGCTGGTAGGGATGGTATTAATCAAAAAATTCAGCACAGTGAGGATTTAAAGATGTTATTAGTCATTTCTATTCTGATTATTAGCGGTTTTTTAATCATCGGTTTAAGTTTGAGCTCTCCGCGGCAGCAGCAGCGCCTTTGGCGGCGGTTGCCCACTATCGAGTCGGAGCAGATAAAGCGCAGCCGCTTACGTTCGCGCATCGCCGTTTTGCTTTCATTCAGCCAGATCGTCATAGAAAAGTTCAGGATAGAGGATAGCCTGCGCAAGAATCTAAACGCCGCCCACATTAAGCTTATTCCTCCTGAATTTTTCAGCGTAAAGCTCTTCTTCATGGCGGTATTGTGTTTATTGAGTATTTTAGCTTTGAGGTTGAGCCAGCCGGCAGCCATTGTCCTTGCCTTGGCTATCGGCTACGTTCTTCCAGACCTTTGGTTAAGGAAGAAAATCATGGGCCGTAAGGGCGAGATCGCCCGGCTGCTTCCCGAGACAGTGGACCTGTTGGGATTGTGTATTGAGGCAGGGCTGGATTTTACTACTGCCGTGAGGTGGATAATCGAGAAGGCGCATTCTAACCCGATGGTAGAAGAGCTGAGTTTTGTCTTGGAAGAGATAAAATGGGGCAAGCCGCGCACCCAGGCATTAAGAGATATGGCCAAGAGATTAAATATTACCGAGGTAAGCTCTTTTGTGCAGACATTGGTCCAGGCAGAAAGGATGGGGACACCCGTAGCCGAGGCATTTACCATTCTTTCCGAGGATACGCGCGAGCGCAGGTTCCACCGCGGGGAAAGGTACGCCCTGCAGGCGCCTATAAAGATATTAATACCGCTGATATTCTGCATCTTGCCGGTAATCGCCATTGTCATCGGCGGGCCGATATTCCTGCAGTTTATGCAGGGCGGCATGCTTAAGGGTATGATACAATGAAACTTTTAGGCCGGAGTAAACTAATTAAGGTAGTTGCTTTAGTCCTGGCGGTGATGTTCGGCAGCCAGCAAGTAGGCTGGGCGGAATACATTGACCTGCGCGACGGCGCGGGTTTTGAAGATTATGCCCTGGCAGTGGCTGCCGGCGGATTCTCCTCATACTCTATGAATCCCAGCTGGAACGTAGTGCAGATGTTTGCCTATACCTATCTTATACCCCTGGCTGCGGATAAAATTACCGAAGATATTGAAAATCCTTATTTGCGCGCTGGTGCCAGTGCCTTTATTTCCGCGTTTGCGGTAGGCGCTTTGGACGGCGCGTTTACTTCGGATAAGATTGGAGACCGCTCTAGCCAGGCAATCGGTAATGCCGAAAGGGCGTCTGCTACGACCGCGCAATCCGCGGCCCAGCAGGCAGCAGCGAATGCCGCAAAAAATACAGCGCAAGAGGTCACTAAAGAGATGATGAAGGGAGCGCTGATAAAGGGCGCTCTTACTACGGGCTTAGCCCATGCTGCTGCGGCAGTAGTAGGCGAATATGCCGACCAGCATGGCTGGGGCAGGGGCTGGGGTTTTTTAGCCAAGGTAGTCACCGCCCAGCTAGTGCAGGGCGCCGCAGAGTCAGCTTTAAGGGTTGAGCAGGTTGTTACCAAAGACGGGCCGGCATATGTCAAGGCTGACCAGGGCGGTATCTTTGAGGGCGCAATCGAAAAACTGACTGATGAGCGTTTCTTAACCCGTTTAAAAGTGGAGGTTGCGCGGGTAACCATTGAAGAATTAGCTGTGCGCGCAGGAATGGATGAGGACTTAGTAACTGCTGTGGGCGCCGGCTTAAGCAGAGTGCTGAGCTATAAATGGTACAAGGTAAAGGAGACGTTACAAGCTCAAAAAGAGCAATATCAACAACGCTTGGACAAAATAGAGAGCTCGACTGAGCTAGACCAAGATAGTCAGGAAGTTAAAGACGCGGTTAATTCTTTAAATAGACAAATAGAAGACTTGGATAAACAGATAAATGTGTCCGATATTGATTTATTCTTGCAGGGCGTGCGCATTGGCCTGGTTTCTGCAGGCCTGCAATATCTCAGCAAACAGACTAAATCTCCGCTACACGGCGCGGTTTTCCTGGCCGGAGCAAGCTCACTCCTGCAAGGTGTAATGATTAACCCGAATAACCTTGTTAAAGCAGAAGTAAGCGATGAGAAAAGTCAAAATTTAGGCAACCTATACGCGCAGAATGATGCGGAAGCAGCGCGAGACACGCGCCTTAACCAGATATACAACTCCTCCGAACAAGACGGGGAAGTCAGGAATGAGCTGCATACCTTACTTACTACAGATGATGCAACGACTGCATTGCAGCAAAGCGGTTCTTCAAATATTGATGCCGAGATTAGTCCCGAGAAGAAAGGACTATGGTTATATTTAGATTTGCTGCAAGATACCATTACCAGCGCTAACGCGGATTTTTATTCCTTTGGCCGGGCAACCTACAGGCCGGTAGGTGGTAGCTTTGAGTTCGCCTGGCAATCCGGTAACGATGCCTTTTTTGCTGCCCGCTATACCGGTTATCAGAAGATGATAAGAGACAAAGGGTTTGTCACCGCCCTGGCTTACCAGTTAGCCAGTTCATATTTTTATCAAGCCGTCCATAATGTTGATAGTGTAGTAAGCGGCGATATCAACCGCCAGGTCTATCTGCATGATAAAACCGTCGCTCTGCAGATGATGCGGCAAAATTTCTTATTAAGGCAAAATTACGCTCAATTGGATAAGCAGTTAAAGGAGTCCCAGCTTTTAGATAAAATCTTGGGGGTAGACGGGCTGGAGGGAATAAAAGAAGGGCTGAAAAAAGCCCAGGCAGAGCTGGACAAACAACACCAGGCACCGGACCAGGACTACAACGAAGTGAGAAACAAAATTCATGAATTACTTGAGGTAATGGGGGAACTGTATAAAAAACAAGGCGAATTAGAGCAGGAACTTAAGGATTTCAATTATACTCCCGAAACCACCCCTAAGGAACTTATAGAGCAGCTGAAGGTTAAAATAGAGGATTTAAAGGCGCAGGTAGAAAAGGCCAGAGCAGACAAGGCTGATGATAAGGTGTTGACGGAAAAACTGCGAGTTTACGAGCTAAAGAAGTTGGCGTTAGAAAGGCTGGATAAATATGAAAAAGCCGAGCCTTACCTGACCCAGGTGCGCAACAAGAATATCATAGGCTTGATTAAGGATTACGCCCTTCTGGGTACCCTTTGGGGTATTTCACCGGCTAAGATTTGGGATAGTCCCTCGGATAACGTTCCTGCGCCAGGTGCCCTTATCCCCATTTTAGCAGCTAGGGACGAGAATGCAGTGGAAAAAGATATTAATCAGAAAAATGAAGAATTACTGGCCGCTCTTTATCCTTTTCTATCTAAAGAAGACCAGGCAAAATTAACCAATGCATTTCTCAATGTAAAATTAGCCTCTGAAGCGTATTTTAAATCCGTAGAAGATGCCGGGGTATCTGAAACCCGGGCCTTAAAGGCAGTTTACGGAGATGTGTACAATTTTGATTACTATGGAGGCATACAAGGGTTTAAGGCAAGGTATGGAGATAAGGTATTAGTAGGCGAGACAATACCTGAAGACTTAAAGCAGGCTTATAGAGAAGAACAGCAATCCCGGGTAGCTGCAGTTCTTTTGCCGGTATACACCGAGCAAGTAAGGGTAGCCCAGGAAGAGAGTATCAAGGCAGAAATAGTCGAGACAACTGAGGGGTTATCCGATAAGGAGATTAAGAAGCAGGTAGATGCCGAGATATATAAGCAGGCTTCTGCTTTGGCTAATCAAAAGGCTGCCGAGTATATCACGAACTCTCAGGGAGATTTAACCGGCTTAGTGGTTTTATCGCATTTAAACGGCGTTGAATATTCTCAGGGCGTATCTAAACTGCCTCTTTCTTCCACTTCCAGCGTAAAGCTGCAAATGGAAGGGTCAGCCAGCTCGCAGGTCAAGATTTTAGGGATTTCTTCAGATAAGTTTGAAAAGGCTGCAAAATGGTTAACCAGCGCCACCCGTAATTTAGCAGATTTCTTTAAGGAGAACGTTGCTTTTTTATTTGGATCAGAACAGGATATAGAGTCTAATGTTCCGGTTACAGCCCCTGATGAGTCGGACGACTTCAACGCTTATCTTGAATCTAAACATCCTCCAGTAGAAGTTGAGCCTATGCCTCAAGTTGAGGCAGCCAGCTCCGCAGCCTCTGAGCCAATAGACGATTTTAACGCTTATCTGGAATCAAAACACCAGGAGCCTCTAACAGTGGCACCAGCAGGTAGTGTCTTTAAAGAATTGAAATAAGATTAATAATGTCCAATCTGGACTGAAAAGTTGTTCTTTGAGAAAAGAGAAAAATCGCAATTAAACGCCCAAAAAACAACCTATGCCTTCAGGAGCTTGTTGGAGTTGAAGTTGAGTGGTCTTTGTCCTTAAGGGCAAAGTTTTCTGGTCGCCAAGGAATAAATTAAGTTATATCGCTAAATTTTAATAGGGATGTTTATTAGCCCCATTGTAAGAGTGTCCCCTTATTCCGACAAAGAATAAGTTATTGTCTGCGCAACTAAAAGTTGGCCCCTGGCGCAAGGATAACTTTGGGGACACTCTTCGCTTTAATAGCAGAAACACCTCTAGAGGCAGGGGGGGGAAAGCGGTATCTTAGGTAGAATTGGCGATACTTGACATATATTATATATTATGTTATACTTACGTTGCAATTAGAAGTTGAAAAGCCACGGAACGAAAAGGTAAACTCCGAGTGATCGGAGGGCGCAAAGCCACGGGTCTAAAGCCACGGATTCTAAGTTAGAGTTGCATCGGCATAATAGACAGCCGGGTTGCCGAATACCGAGCGAAGCGAGTCCTTCAGCGCAGTCGAAGGACGACAATCGCTTCAGTATTTGACAATCCGGTTTTTTATTTAAGTGATTACTAACAACTTTTATAAAGGTTTTATAAACCATTAAAAAGGAGGAGCCATGGGTCATTATAATTTTCAGTTATTTAAATACTTTAAAGTAATTGTACTGGGAATGCTGGGCATGTTTTTATTTTCTGCTGCAGCCTGCGCAGAACCGGGTGACGGATTAGAAACAATAGGCCATCGGCACCAGGGGTTACAGCGTCGGGGAATAGAGATGAGCAATATCGCCACTTCTACTACCCAGCTGCCATCAGGAGCATTGGAAGTTTCCGAACAATCCACCATAACGAGAAACGAAGCAATTTCAACAGGGCCCGCAATCAGTAGTAATACTGCCCGCGTTAATTTAAGAAATGGTCTTTTGGGTGCAGGCCGGGAGAGAATAAGAGCGCGCAGAGAAACGATTGCAACGGGAAACAGTAACTTGAATGCTTTGGATCTCAATGTTAATGATGCTGTAGGTAAGGGCATCGGTTCTTCAATTCAAAACAACATAAAAACAGGCGTAGACGCAATGGGAGCAACTAATTCTCTTCAGATCGGTTCAGATGTTGAGATGCCACGGAGAACCATAAGATAATGACGCGATTGCCGCGCAACAAATATTTTAAAATTTTTCTTTTCATTCTGGGAGGGATTTTTTTATTTTCAGCTACCAGCTGGGCAGAGCCGGGAAGAAGGTTGAGCAGGAGAAGCGAAAGCTCTGTAGGTTTTGTGCAATCCCCCCAAACTGAAACGCCTTCTGTTACTCCAGAGGTGCCAGAACCGGATTTAGCGCGTAATAATCTGAGAAATGTAATTAGCGCTATCCGCGGCCATAAGGAGCAGAAGGATGCAGTTGATTCAGGTGCTAATCCTGTAGTGGGATTTCAAACCAACCCAAATAATAATTTTAATCAGGAAATAGTAGATAATCCTTTAGTGCAGACAGAGAGTCCAAATACGGCGCTTAAAAGCGCCCCTACAGTTCAACCTCAACAAATCCAAGTTAGAGAAGACAGGTCACGCTTAAGAAATCGGCCTCGGTCCATGCGTGGCCGGGATTTATTAGGGACGGGTACAGGGCAGATTGGACATTCTCAAAGCATAAATTCCGATTTTAGCAGGTCAGAAAGAAGAAGAGCCAGGATCATGGATAATTTAAATAAATTGCCCGATATGCCAAAAACTAGAGCAATGGCCGGGCAAAATCCCACAAACTCAGACGTTCCTCCGCCTGCTTCTCAGCACCGGCAGCCGGCAAATTTACCCGTTCCTTTATCTACGCTTCCCGTGCCCAACGCAAACCCAGCTCCGGGTGGCAATAGTGGAAGCAATTCAGATCATTCTTCCTCAAAGAATACCCAAAATAGTAATCATGGGGCGCCTTTAGCAACCCCTTTAATATTAGGCCTTTGCGGACATTTACCGATTTCCGTGAGAAGAAGAACCTTAAGGGAAATGATTAGTGAAATTTCCCGAAGATTTAAAAACGGTATAGGGTTTGTTTTTGCAGCCCGGTCACCGGCCATAATTCAGATGGCCGAAAGTGACTTCGCTTTCGTCCATCAAGCAGTTCGGGAGGGAAATTTCCAACCTGGTTTTAACAATCATAATACTGGTAATAAGTTAGAAACACATCAGGCAAAGCCGTTACGGCTGGATTCTGCATTTTTAGGGCAAAAAAGGGCTTTGGCGTTATTATTTTATATTAATTTAAATTACTTTCCTAAATATAGCTTAAGAATTCAGCAGAGATCTTTAGGGCTACAAACTCAATGTAGCCCTTTTTATTTGGTGGGGTAAAATGGTAGAGAAAGATTACCACAGTCAGGAAGAAAAGCCAACAGGTCCGCAGCCGGCTAATCCGGATTTAGCCGCGCCAGGCCCGGCTTTTGACCCTAATCAGCCTGAACCAGAGGTGAAGTTTAGGTCAGGGTTCAGCACCTGGATTAGGACTGTGGCCTTGATTCTGGTAGCGGTGTTTACGCCGGAGCAGGTAGCCTGGGCGATGAATTATGATTGGCGCACCCTTTGGCAGTCTAACCCGGCATCCACCGCGCCTAATCAGATAGACATCCCACTTGCTGTAAAGCGTATCTTGAATGATATGGCTGGTAAGCCGGTAAACGCAGTAAAGCTCTCACCTACTTTAACCCTGCAATTAGAAAAACCGCTAAACTTGACCCATCAGCGGATAGAGGAAATCTATAGCTGGTTAAAAGGAGCGCCCTGCGGCTCAAAAGCGCTCTATGACTACTTACGTTATCAGGGGTTAGAGGTGATGGAGTATGATATCGCGGTTATGGCTTTGACCATTGATATCTTAAATGATGCAGCCAGGGTAGAAGGGGACCCGAAGGTAATCAAAAATTCCCTATATGCGCTCTCTAAAACCTCTGAATTCTTCGGTTATAAGCTCTATCCGGTTAAATTAGATTTGAACTTACGAACTTACGAACTTACGAACTCACGGACTCCCTTTATTGCCCATTTAAAAGGCGATCACTATGTCCTGGTAACTAAGGTTGCAAACGATAAAGTCTATTTCTCCGATGAACATAAAGAAGAATTCCTTCCGGTGGAGAAATTCCTCGCGGAGTTCTCCGGCTATGCCTTGATTAAGGGCCAGAGTTTACGGGCTAAAGGCTGCGAATTGCTGCTTGATAAGCAAGCCAAGGCAATATTAGGCGCCAAGCGCTCCAGGGAAGATGCGATGACGGATGCCTTTGGGATGATTGGCGGCGCTTTGATGTTTACCCAGACTCCTATCTCAGCCCAGTCCTGGATGACGGCTATCCGTAATTATGGCATTGTATACGGTGTAGATAGGACATTCGGTAAGCAGCTCGGGCCCATTGGCACAGCTGCGCTGCAAGGCACGCTTTTAGGCGGGTTTAATAACGGAATGGGCGGGCTTGATTTAAGCGGTTTTAACCTTAACAACGGCCTTGGCCCTATGGCGCAGTCCGCAGCCATTATGGCTACCAGCGCTGCCATTCAAAATTATGGTTATAAAAACGATTGGGATACCCGGGCATTTCCCGGATTTTCTAATTTTATGGGCCAGGTAGGCGCGACCTTTACTGACTTGGGGCTTTCCCAGACTATTGGCGGATGGAAGATTAGCGAGGATGGTTCCCGGCCGCAATGGTTAGATAGAGAGCAGTTTAAGGTCTATGTTGATAGCAAGAGTAACGAAAATAAACCATTTTCTCTGGAGAATACCTTCTATCCTTTAATAGCTGAAGGCGTGCGGCTGGGAGTGGAAGATTATGCGATGAGAAAATGGATCAAAAAGGATGAGGATAAGCTTTATTTAGGTTATTCACGGGCAGTAGGTTCTCTGGCTTCCGGTGTCTTATCCGGCGCGTTAGATGGCAAGCTTTTGGAGAGTATAGGGATAGGTGCTCTTTCCGCCCTGTCTTCTCTTGCCTTGCAAAGCATAACCAAAGAAACACTAAGCCTCGGCCCTTATAGCAGCGCGTTATTAAGCCTGTATCTTAGTTCAGGGTTATACGCTGGATTAAGCAAAATCTCAGGAGGAGGCTCGCGCTGGGATTTGGCCAAGGATATGCTGAATACCAATATTCGCGGTGCAATCGGCGGCACCTTTACCTTTGGTTCGGCGACTTTGGATAGGAGAGGCAACCTTCATTATTTCAGTCCTCCCAATGCCTCCTGGGCCTCTACTATAGTTGATTTTAACCGTAGCGCTAGAAACCTTCCTTCCAGCGCCTGGAGCCGTGAAGATTGGAGCGATTACCTGCGCACCGGAAAATCGCCTTATGAATATAAGTGGCCATTCATGGGCGCCGTTACCAACCAATTCTTCTCCGCACTCAACAGCCAGGCTACCAGTAATCTCAGCCGGGTAATCGCCAACCGCTTAACCGGCGTATATGATTTGAAAATCGGCAGTGAGTGGGGCGAGGTGAGCAGGTTTAAGGATGAAAATAAGTATAAAGATAAAAAGAATCTCATCGGTCAGGAAAGCTTGATGATGGGAACGCGCTGGTCGTCATTGGATAGGATACAGTCCAGAACGCTTTCCGTGGATAAAGAGTCAAAGCTAGTAGAATACTTGCTTACCCCTGAGAAGTTCAAAAAGAGAGATGACAGCTTAGTACTGTCTACAGGTGCTAAATTAGGCCCTGACGGGAATACGATAGTGTTTACTCAAAGCCAATATTGGTCTCCTGCGCCAACAATAGGAGAGGGGAGCGTACAGTCTTTAGAGGCTTCTTCAGTAAGTCAGAATCAGGAAGCTCGTATTGTGACCGCAGCCTTTGCCGTAAATGGCGCAAAATTTGGCAAAGAATACGAAGGTGTGGTTTTACTTTCCACTACGCCGCTTCAAGGATATGAAACCGGACTTGAGCCTCGCGATATGAAAGGCAATCTCATTGTCCCCCAGATTACCGTTGCCTTTGATTTTGGCCGGGGAGTAGCTACAGGTGTGGTCCTGGGCAATAATTCCCTTCTCTGGACTTCAAGGAATGAGCTCTACGCCATCACCGTATTTAAGCCAACCGATACTATACCTAAAGCAAAGTTATGGGGAGACGGCATCCAGATTACCCCTCAAGGCATAGGTTCGTTGGGGAATACCCATCTTAAATTTAAAGAAATGGTTGTTAAATTACAGAATATAGAAGACGGCGAGTTAAGTTCTATATTAATATCGGATAACTGGATGGTCTTAAGCGCGCAGGGTAAAGGTTATGATTGGAAATGGGATAAGGATAAAATGCCGGCAAGCCAGGAAGGTTCATTACGGCAAATATTAGAAAGAGGCAAAGAAACTTTTATCCCCACAAGGACGCCATTACAAAGAGTCGCCCTTGATGTTATAGGCGACTATACAATTTCAGTGGGTGGGTGGAAAGAGTTAGCTTTCCTCCCGAAAAATTTAAATGAGAATGATCCCCTTATCCAAAACTTAAGAGAGCGCGCCAGAGAATTAAACATGCCTGAATTCCAAACCGCGCCTATAAATAAGGTCCAGGAATTCGTGTCAGAGAATATAGCGGAGCTGGTTGCAGGAGAGTTATCAGCGCAGCCGGGTTCTCTCACTGCCGCAATATCCCGGTTGGGTAAAAATTTATACTATGTAGAAGGCAACGGCCTTTCGTTTAATATCCAGGCCATAAACGAGCGCGATAACGATGGCCATAGTCTTCTTAAGGGAGTAACGCATGACTATTCACCTTTTACCTCTAATGCCAAGCTTACATTCAGTAATTTCCCCGCGTCCTTAAGCCCTTCGCAAGAGAAAATCTTAAGAGCGCATGCCCGCGACTTAAATATGCCCGAGTGGCAGGCTGCCCCTATAAATAATGTACAGGCGTTCATCTTAGGCAAGATAGGTGATTTTAACGAATTTCGTTCCGCGTTAGTAACGGATAACAAAGGCCGTATTACCGGCTGGATAACCGCAGTGGCTGATTATGACCAGGCAACAAAAGAATTATATTCCCTGCATGGCAAAACCGCTTACATAGATGAGGCAGGGTTTGTGGTATCAGGTGAGAGATTCAAAGGCACGCCGGTTTCAGGATGGCGAAATGTGAACGCGAGCGGTTCTTTCTATAAGGCCTTGCTTGGAGTTAAGGTTGTTCCCGATAACGCTCTTTTAGAGAGGGTTAATTTCTGGGTAGCCGGAGGAGTAAAAAATTTAGATTTCTTAGACTTTAGTTTAGATGCATTAGGGATATACGGCAAAAGATACACTAAAAATAATGGCTTAGACTTTGGCAGAGAAAAAGGCCTCCAGGGTCTTCATTCTCCTTATTTGACTGTGGATGGCAATAATCCTTTTATTCTCGCACAGACTCAAAGCTCTTCTTCAAAAGATAATAGCCTTTCTTCCATTTCTCCCGAAAGATTGATGGCTGATCCAAACATTAAACTGCCACCCGGATACAGTCCAAATAAAGATAAGGATTACAAAATCCTTCAAGAGGCCTTTGCTCAAGCATATCCTCTTGAAGCAAGAAGATTGCAACTTAGCGTGGGAAATAATAATGTCATTTATGCCGATGGCAAACAACGCGCCAACGTCATAATTTCTAATTTGAACTCTCCTAATGTGGGTTTGTCGGGGGATTTTAGGAGTGTAAGAGCAATCGCTAATTTAAATGGTGATGTTCCATTCATCGTTCAATTAGATAAAAATAATATTCTTCTAGCCAACGGCGGATTGACCTTTGACGGCGCAGCCGACGGGGTCTCCTTTGATGAGGTCGGCCAGTTAATCGGCAGCCATGCCGGTTACTGGGAGAATGAAAGCGGCAAGAG
>Ga0315279_10000562_pt1 | contig 72246 bp, 70 predicted proteins | sample YL17G06_20_MG_FD_203694 | JGI IMG/M metagenome (GOLD analysis project Ga0315279, IMG submission 203694) | Sediment microbial communities from Yellowstone Lake, YNP, Wyoming, USA - YL17G06_20 | ecosystem: Environmental > Aquatic > Freshwater > Lake > Sediment | place: USA: Wyoming | collected...
TCACCGACAGCCACCATCTGTATGACCATGGGGTCGAAAAATCGGCTCTTCTCCAAAGGTTGGCTTAAAGGTTTACCCTCCCGCACATTCTCCTTAATATCACGGATAATATCAGCAAGAATAAGGTTATTCACGCTATGCTCGGTAATTTCCAGCGAATACAGAATCGGCACACCGCTTTCGACTAATGTGGACATCTCAGAAGAAAACCTTTCCACTAATAAGCCATGAAAAAAGTTTCCTAATATCGGGAGGCCAAGCAATAGTTTTTCGTATCTCTTGCGACCGTCGTGAGTCTTAATATACCTGCGGATTATATATACAAACACTGCCATTACGACGAGCATAACCGGGAGATATTTTCTTAAGAAATAGCTTACTGCGACAATAGCCTTAGTTAGAGCCGGCAACTCCGTACCAAATCCTTTAAACAACTCCGCAAAAGTAGGTATTATCTTAAGACTTAAAAAAAGTAGCGCTCCTATTGCAGCAGTCATAAGTATAACCGGATAGATAAGGGCGGAAATAATTTTATTTCTAAAGGCAGCTATCCTTTCCAAATAACTGGCTAAACGGTTTAATATCAACGCCAAGTTTCCGGAAGCCTCACCGCTTTCAACAAGATTAACCCACAATTCCGAAAATACGTGCGGGTGCTTGGCCATGGTTTCATGTAAACTCAAACCTGCTTCCATGTTCTTCTGCAAATCTTTGATTACATTATATAGTTTTTTACTGGATACCTGCTGCGAAATTATATCCAGACTTTTTAGGATGGTTACTCCAGCACCCAGAAGAGTAGCTAACTGTCTACAGAAAAGTACCAAATCATCCCTGCTGATACCGTAATGTCTGGTTTGAATTTTTACTTTGGCAGATATGCCGGATTTAGTATCAGCTTTTTCATCCGAAATAATACTGACTACGAGGAGGTTTCTTGACTGCAGCCTGCCTATAACTTCTTCTTGACCGGAAGCCTCTTCAACGCCAGTGACTTTTTCGCCCTTATAATTTCTTGCGATATAAGAGAACTTAGGCATTAATCTGCTCCGAGAGTAACTAACAGAGCCTCTTCAAGAGAAGTAATACCCTCTTCTACTTTTTTTATAGAGGATTCATAGAGAGTATGCATGCCAGCTGTGGAGCGAGCTTCTTCTTTTATTCTCTGGAATGATTCCCTTTGTGTGATTAAAGTCCGTATTTGCTCGTTAATAATGATTACTTCAGCTATACACACTCTTCCTTTATAACCAAGCTGATTGCATTTAGCACAGCCCTTCGGTCTATAGATTAAATCTGTATTTAACTTGATACTTTTTAATTGGGCTGGAGTTGGCTCATAGGCCTCTTTACAATCCGGACATAACTTTCTTACCAGGCGCTGTGCCACCACCATCAATAGCGAAGGAGCAATCAGATATGGCTCAATACCTATATCGATAAGCCGGGTCACTGCCGAAGCCGCGTCATTGGTATGCAGCGTACTTAATACCAAGTGTCCGGTTAATCCCGAACGCAGGCAAATCTCAGCGGTTTCCAAATCCCTGACTTCACCTACTAACATAATATCCGGGTCCTGCCTTAAGAAACTGCGTAGCGCCGTAGCAAAGGTAAGACCGATGTCCGGTTTTATCTGAACCTGGTTAATCCCTTCCAGTTTATATTCAACCGGGTCTTCGATAGTAATGATATTTCTGGAAGGGCTTTTTATTTCATTTAAGATTGCGTACAGGGTTGTGGTTTTTCCGCTGCCAGTGGGACCACTTAAAAATATCAGGCCGTAAGGCATGTGTATCATCTTGCGTATCTCTTCGAGCTGCGCCGCATCAAAACCCAGACTGTCTAAGTCTAACAGAACCACGCTCCTATCCAGAATCCTTAAGACCACCTTTTCGCCGTATATTGTGGGGATGGTGGAAACGCGTAAATCCACGGGCCTACCCTCTACCTTGACTAAAAAGGCGCCATCCTGAGGGAGTCTTTTCTCCGCAATATCCAATTTGCCCAATATCTTGATACGGGATATAATCGGAAGATGTAAATGCTTAGCCGGAGGAGGTATCTCATAAAGTTTACCGTCAATACGGTATCTTAAAGATATTCTGTCCTTGAATGGCTCAATGTGTATATCAGAAGCGCGTTCGTCAATTGCTTGACGTATAATCAAATCCACTAATTTTACCACCGGCGCCTCTTCAGCGCGGGCAATAAGCTTATCCAGGCTTAACTCCTGTTCGCTGGATATTTCTTCAGGAGAAACTGTAACCGCAGACAAGTCATACGAAGCCTCTACCGCTTCTTTTAACATTGCGGATTTACCATAGAAATCTTCAATGGCATTAGCGATATCGGATTTGGTGGCAATTACCGGATTAATCTCGCAACCGGTGAGTTTTTTTAAATTATCGATTAAGATAAGGTCAAGCGGGTCAGCCATAGCCACAGTAAGCGACCTTAAAGTTCGGGAAAGGGGAAGAACAAAATTTTTGTGGGCAAAATCCTGAGAAATAAGATGCTCTAAATCCTGATCCGCAGCTGGCTTCAACATTCCTGTACCTAATGAAAAATAAGGTATGCCCAACTGCCTGCCTAATACCACTACCAACTGGTCCTCTTTAATTACACCGCTTTTGATAAGGATCTCACCCAAACGGCCGCCTTCTTGCCCTTGGATACTTATGGCTTTTTCTAACTGGGCACCAGTTATAAGGCCTTCCTCAATTAGGAGCTCTCCTAATTTAAGATATCTTTCTTTAGTAGCCATAGAATTATTTTATTATAGCACTATTCCGTAAATCCTAAAATAATTTTATTTCTTCCGGTTAAAACTATTTAGGCTGGTTTCGATAATTCTTCGACGGTCATTTCCTGAAGCGGTATTTTGCTCCCTTTCCGGAATAGTAATATTTTTGGCTTGGGCAAGTTCAATTTTGCCGTCTTTAATAATATGGGGCGTGATAAATATGAGTAATTCCCGCTCTCTATCCTTGTCTTTGTTCTTATGCCGGAAAAAAGCTCCGACTATAGGTATATCCCCAAGAAACGGCAATTTAGTAATCGTCTGAGAAAATTCATTGCGGATAAGCCCGCCGATAATCACGGTTTCATTGTCTTTTACCCGTACCATCGATTTACTGCTACGTTCCTCAGGATCTTTAGCGGTATAACCGGGGGAATTAGTAGTTGCCGTAACGGTAATTCCGTTTTTTGTGTCTGATATTTGAGGCCAGATAAACATGGTGATTTCATTGGTCTCGGGATTAATCTGAGGAGTAACCCGTAAAGTAATTCCGACTTCATATCTCTCTACGCCTACGGTAGAGGTACTTACATCGGTATTCGTGGTGGTGGAAGGATTAGTAGACTCTTTAGCTGTGATTTTTATCTCTGCAGTCTCATTATTCATAGTCAAGATTTTTGGCCTGGCCAGAGTCTTGGTGTCAGTCTGGGTTCTTAAAAAATCTAGTTGTACACTGTACGATGAGGTTAAATCAACCTTTCCACCAGTAACTGCTTTGGTAATAGGAACCTTCTTTAAGAGATTCTGCGGCAACAACATGTCTGTACTAAAACTTCCGCCTGTGTACTTTATAACCATGGGTGTCTGGCCGAATTTAAACCCTATGGTATCCACTTTGTCCTTATTCACATCCAGGATTTCTACCTCTAACATTACCTGAGGCTGAGCTACATCCAAACGAGCAATTAACTGTTCGATGGTTGGGAAACGGCTGGGGATATCCGTGATGATAAGGCTATTCGTATGCGCATCTTCAGTGAGTTTGCCGTTTTCGCTTAATCTTTGTTTTATGGAATTGGTTAAATCTGCGCCGCTTGCCTCTTTCGAAACCTCTGACTTCTCTTTGACGATGCTGGCACTGGGCACGCTCTGATATTTAAGCGGATATATCTTGGTAACCGTATCCACCTGAGCCTTACCCCAGTCTTTAACAATAAAAATATTGGAATCTTTATCCATCTCATAGTAGAGGTTATTGGCTCTAAATAACTTATCCATCGCCTGTTTTATGGAGACTTTATCGAAATAGAGGGTCATTTTTCTATCCTGCACTGCTTCCGAAGCAATGAAGTTTAGGCCTGATTGTATTGAGAATATCTTGAGGATATTTTTGAGGCCGACATCCTGAAAATCCATGGATATGGTTATATCCGGGTTGGGGAAAGGCAGCTCTGTCGTAGCCGCATTAATTTTTGGAAGAAGTTGAAATAGAGAAAAGAAAAATATAAAAACAAATAATCTAAAATTATTTCTCATTCTGTCCTCCTTCTGGCTTAGCCTTTAAACTCTGCAATTGCGAAGCTGCAGGTGAAGTCAAATTAAAAGAACGGTTTTTGAACAATATTTTTACAGCCTCCTTACTGATATCAATAATCTTAGCCTCTGCGATTACGTCTCCGATCTTTACCACTTTATCATTAACAATCGCCTGTGGTATTTTTCCTCCCCAGATTATACCCTGTACTCCCAGAGACGGAGGCAAAACTTGCGCTTGTGTTCCTGATAACTGCTCCCCAGTTTCAGTAGTTGAAGCGGCAACTACTTCTTTTTTGAAAACACTCTCAAAAGGGTCTCTTAGGCCCTCGGCTTTGTATTCAATCTTGGGTAAGACTACGCGGTCAGACTTGCTTGCCGGGCTTTTTTTGTCGTTTGTTTTTGGAACAGCAATCTCTGCCGGGCTAACGGCAAATGCGTATCCTACTGATAAGAGGCAAAAAATAGTTATCATCAAACTACCTATAAACATATTATTCAACCTTGCCATCATTTAACCTTAAATAAGACCGTAGTTATTTTTAAACTCGCGGTTATTTTCCTCAGTTGATTCCCCTGATTATCCACCTGTGGATGCATAGCCAGAGACTCCACTGTATAAACATTAGGATTACTTTCGATTTTACTGATAAGTTTTCCTATCGCATGATAGTTATCTGCCTCTACTGTAAGTTCAAATGGATATTTAGTATACAGAGGAAAACTCTGTTCTCCTGTTGGCTTAATCACTGAAATTTTGACGGAAAATTCCCTGGCCATATTGTTGAGATTATTTATGGTTGCGGAGAGATCCTTGCTATCGACGAAATTTGTCAGGTCAGCGATATTTTTTTGCAACTGGCCAATCTCCTCCAGAACTTTATTCTTTTTTGTCTCCGTATCTTTTCTTTCGTTTAAGGAAGTTGTATTTTTTGTCTGGCTTTTATAGACATTGATGGAGATAACGACAAAAATAATGACAATAGCCAGATTGGCAATGTTACTCTTATATTTGTCCAGTGCATCTTTAGAAAACATGCTAATGTCTCCCTTTGTATTCTCGGCAGACGATAACAAAACTGGTTGCCATAACTTTAGCCACTGCGCTGCGTTCTATGGAAACAATGCTTATCTCTTTGAAATTCCTGTTAAGAGTGGCGTTATCTTTGAGATTGGACATAAAGGTATTAACCAGTTTTAGTTCCTTATCGTCATCACCCACATAAGCCAATCCTTTTAAATCAAGCTCAATTTTATTATCGTCTTCGCTAAAAGAATAGTCTACCAGCCACACCCCATCCGGTACAGCCCGGGGTATAATGTCCAGTTGTTCGGTTACATACATGCGTTTTTTCACCAGGCTATCCATCAGTTCTAATTTTTTCTTATATTCGGAATTAGAACTGGTTAATTCTTCGTAGCTAGAATCTGGATTGATATTCGCAACCTTGGGTCGCACGCTAAACAGATAGTTCAATTCTTTCGCTATTTTTGAAATTTTATATTGACCCCAGATGAACGTTCCGGCAAAGATAAATAATCCCAAAATCACCACAAACGGAGATATCTTTAGATCAGCCAGAAAAGACAATAACTCTGTACCTATGGTAGCTTCCTCTTCGGTCTTTAACTTGGCTCTTGCGGATAACAGGTCAACCTTAATCCGGGTTTTAATGATTTTTGATAATGCACTACCGTAACTTTTAATCGTTCCTAAGTTAAAAGGTATGGGTCTATCTATATATTTGTTGGTTTCGACATAATTAACCGCCAGGCCCATTTCTTTAATTGCCGTTTCCAAATTTTGCCTAAAGCTTTCCGGACACAATAAAAATATATTTTCGATATTCTTGGTGGGTAGCTTGCGGTCATAATAATCCAAAGATATATGTATCTCTGTCCTTAATTTTTCTAACAGAACTGCCGGCTCTACCTTCTCACCTATGCCTATTTCTTCGGGCCTCCCCATAAGAGTTATATCACGGCTAAATAGAACAAATCCCTTTTCCAATATAGTAAAATGGACTTCGTCTTCTTCTTCGAAATCCACACTTATGACTCCGACTATACCTTTATTGCCAATCCCGGCTAACTGCATAAACCTTAAAAGACTGAATGCCGAATATTCGATTATGGTGGCTTTAATATCCAGTTGTCCTAATATGGATAGGTATTTATCCAGGGTTTCTTTCTTTATGCCCACAAATAAAACCAGGTTTCTGCGGCTTACTTTATCAAACTGCACCTGAAAATCGAAAACCAGCTCTTCCATTTTAAAGGGAATGTATTTCTTGGCTTCAAAGTTTATGGCACTGGCTAGCTCACCAGCAGGTAAAGTGGGTATCTCAAAGGTGCGGATGATTAAATCTTTCCCAGACAGACAAATTGCTGCTTGTTTGGATTCTATTTTATTTCTACGCATTTCATCCTTTAAAAGGGCGACTATCTTTATCTCATCCGGGATTTTTTCCTGTAATTCACCACCAGAAAAAGTAGAATGGGCAATTTTAAGATTATTTAAAATCTTCTTAGCTTTGGTTTCCGTGACAGTAATTGCTTTAAGCCCAAAATATATGCCCAAGACACTCATGGCTGTTTTTCTCCTATAGATAACCGTCTTCGGCTTTTCAACCAAGCCTCAACATCCCTGCGGTCAAACCTCCAGACGCCTCCTACCTTTATCCCGGAAATTTTTCTTTGATGTAACCAATTATAAATGGTTTGCCGCTTCAGTTTCAGGTAGTTTGCTAGTTCATCAATATCCATAAGTCTTGACATATAACCTTATCCTCTTTTCCTTTAAATCATAGTGGGTTTAATTAGAACATAAAAGATATATTTTGTCAAGTGTTTTTTTATATATATTTACTTAGATTTACTTAGATTGTTTATTGAAGATAAATCAAAGCATACAATATTATAATAGATTTACTTAGATTATAATAAATTATTAAATGAATTACGGTGTGGTGTAGGTTGCTTTTGAGCTAGGGTGTGGGTGGAGTATAAGTGTAGGTTGCTTTTGAGCTAATTTTGAGAGTGCCGCTTGGGCCAGTACCACAACAGGTAGGAGGAGCACAAGTACCGCACACGGTAATGTTCACCTGCGAAACAGAGTGAGGAAGGCTATCATCATTGAGATCACAGGGACCAGCAGTACAGCTACCTACGCTTTTACAGATATAATGGGTAGTATCGGTGCTTGGGGAGGCCGGCCAACAGGAGGGTTGGTTGCCTGACCTCAGTCTTTCAAAGGCATAATTCGCTCCTGCTAAAGCAGCGTAATAGGCCTGCACACGGCTGGTTTGATGGTGGGAAAAACGAGATTGGCTGAGTATAAGGTTTAAGATACTGCTGGCTAAAACCAAAGCCACCAGAATCGAGGCCAAAACCATATATAAAACCATACCCTTTTTGCCAGACATTGAGTTAGACATTCTTTCTTAAGCTTACCATGTAGTCATTATAAACTTGTTGTAAGACTACATGACCTTCACGGGCAAGCCAGCCCAAGCTCATCAACACATTATCTCTTGGCTTATCAATGCCTTTAACTAAGTTAGAGAGCGTCACCTCTCTGTGCTGGTCTAAGAAATGCCAGATATCGCCCGCTACTATACCTATCTCGGTAATCATCTTTTTACCTCCGCGCTATTTAAAAACTGACCCCTTTAAAAAATTTCAACTTAATTATAAATATAAAATGTAGTGCGGTCAACTACTTTTTCAATGAGCCCACAACTTACGGAACGACAGTGAACGTAAGTTGTTTGGGCGAATTGATCCTCGCCAATTTCCTAAGTATCTACAGATGTAAATTGGCAAGGATAAGTTCGGCCTTATAAGTTATGTCGCTTACATTATTTTTAATATAATTCTCCCTGCCTACCGGCAGGCAGGCATAACTTATTGTCCTTACTTACTTTTTATTATAACTGCCGCAACGCGGGCAAATTGAGATTTTTTCCTCTTTCGTATTGACATAGGTGTAAGTACAGACAGAGCAAAACCAGATAAAACGCGGGTCTAAGGATAAATCTTTATTTTTTTCTTTTTTATGAAATAGCCAAATCACAAATATTATGGCTAGACATAGAAGAACATAAAGAGACACGGCGTGAGTAAAATCCAGGTTAATCATTCTTTGGTGAAAGCTCTATCTTTACGCTCTGCCAGTTATTTGTAGGTAAACCCATCTGCTGGATAAAAAGATAGTGGCTTAAATAACGCATGGTCAAAAGATCTGCTTCCAGGTTGCCGGATGAAATCTTTCTCTTTATGATTATTGAGTTAGTTTTGGCATTTGAAATTATATCAAACATAAGTTCAATATGCACAGCCTGTCGGTCTTTAAAATATAGCAAAAAATGATAAGGAAGTCGGGGATAAAATATAACTACAGATTCTTTTTTAGGTAATTTGATAAGACTCGAACTGGTGTTTAACAACGCGGCGTTTTTATATTCATTAAATGCTAAGTTTACCTGGGGTTTTTGATAATAAGATGATACTGTAAGGCGTTGGCGATTTTTATCCAGGAAAACTGTATTGGCTTTATTGAAGAAAAACTTTTTTATATCGGGCACATTTAGGTTGTGGGTATTGATTAAACCGTAATTACCTAATATCCCCCCAAAAAAACAAACACCGGCATAATTTAGCTTAGGCAATCTATCTCCGGAGGAAAAACTAAACAGACTAAAAACTGTCAGATGCCAGAGCGTGGAAATGATAATGCTTTTTTTAAAAATTGAACTTCTCATTCCTGGTTGGTAGCAATGTTTATCTGCGCTATCCCTAGATCCCGACACATATCCCATATTTCAACTACCCTACCTAAAGATGCACGCCGGTCTGCCTTAATCAGAATGGACTGTTTCTTTTTTGCCACCTGAGCAAGCAGTGTTCTTAGCTCGGCTGTGGTAATCACTTTACCGTTTAGGTAAGTCACGTTCTCGCTGGATATAACTAACTCCACGTTCTCAAATTTAACTACCTCACTGGTTATTGCCTTGGGTAAATTGACTTTTATGCCCGGCTGAATCACGAAACTGGAGGTGAGCATAAAAAATATTAACAACTGAAATACCATATCGATTAAAGGAGCGATGTCAATCTGTTTAAGTCCGTGTTCTAATTCCATGTGCCGTTTAAATCTCATGTTAAAATCTCCTAATTCGTTTTGCTCGTTTTGCTCGTTGATTAAAACGAGCTTAACGGGTATAACGAGCCTAACGACTTTTTTGTTATTCCGTAAGGAAATTAACCAACTCGGTAGATGCCTTTTCCATCTCCAGGATAAAGTTGTTTATGCGACTAACCAGATAGTTATAGGCCACAAAAGTAGGTATGGCTACAACTAAACCAGCAACAGTAGTCAGCAAGGCTTCCCAAATGCCGCCAGCTAAATCGCCGGGTGAAACAGGATGAAATGTCGCAGACTTGGCCTGGATGGTCTGAAAACACCTGACCATACCTGTAACCGTGCCCAGAAGTCCCAAGAGCGGTGATACATGCGCTATGGTAGCAAGGGCGGTGAGATTCTTTTCTAGTTTTGGAATTTCATACAAAGTAGCGTCTTCAATGGACTCTTTAATTTGATCGCGGGGCCGGTCATATTTTAGAATCCCTGCTTTTAATATATTGGAGATTGGATTTTTTGCTTCATCGCAGAATTGCAAAGCTTCTTTTATCTGGTGGCGTTTAATGTTATCTAAAACCTTGGCTAAAAAATCCTGGGTATCTATTTTTATCTTGTGCAGATGCAGGAATTTTTCTATGATTATCGCTAAAGCAAAAATAGAGCACAAAAGTATCGGCCACATCACCGGGCCACCGGATAAAAATACCTGCCATAATCCCATTTTATATAGATCCATGCAAGCCTCCTTTTTTATTTAAGGTGTGATTCGATCCAGTCGATACGCTCTTGTGCATACTTTGCTTCTTCAGCATTCAGGGAGGTAATTTTTTTATAGACGCTACGCGCTTCCTTAAAATCCTCTTTGGTTTCATAAATAGCAGCAATGCGTAAAAGAGATTTTACAGTCAGTTGATTATTCTCTGAATATAGATAAGTTACTTTTAGGTATTCTTCTATCGCCTCGTCTTTTGCGCCTTCGGCCTCTTTAGTCTCTGCTATCTTAAATTGGATCTGCGCCATCTGTCTTACCGGAACCGCGGCTAAACTCTTACGGTAAAACTCAAGGGCCTGCTCGTAGTTATTCATATTGCGATAGGCTTCGGCAATCTTGGGATAAATTAAATGTGCCAGATTATTGTAATTATTAACTACTTCATTATACAAATTTAAGGCCCTATCAAACTGTCCTTGCTTTACATTTATGTCCGCTATAGCAATGGCGGATGTCCCGGCCAGATCCGATTTACCCAGCTCCGTAACTTTACTGAAGTTAGTTATGGCTTCGTCGTATTTAGATTCCTCTTCGCAGATTGTCGCCAAGGCATAATAGGCATCGGCGATAAGATTACTTTTAGGAAAATCCTGGATGAGCGAAGAAAAATATCTGCTGGCCAGGTTTAAGTCATTATGCCGATAATAGTACTCGCCTAACCACCACATCACTTCCGGAGTAAGGCTAGAATCTGGGTATCGGGAACGTAGCACCTTGAATCTCTCCATAGCCTCTTTCTCATTTCCCATTTGATAGAAACAATCCGCTATCTCATATTCGGCTTTCTGCACCAGTTCCGTATCGTGGCTATAATTTTTTATAATGTCTTTGAAAACATCAATGGCTTCAGTAAACTTCCCTAGGTTATAGAAGCTGGTCCCCAAAAGATACAGGCTCTGTGATTTTAAATTGCTGTCCTTAAATTCCTCTTGGAATTTTGCGAAAATTTCCCGGCTGGCATTATAGTTTTCTCTCTGGAAATAACTCAATCCCAACGCATAGGTGGCGTCATCCAGCAGCTTGGAATTAGGATAATTTGTCTTAAGGTTTTGAAAACTCATGATTGCGCCTTCGTAGTTGGATGATTTAAGTAAGACAAGGCCCAGTTGATATTGGACATAGTCGCTGTAGAAACTATCTGGATAATCTTTCAAGATATTATCGTAGGTCTGGCTCGCTTTTGCATAGTCACCCGAATCCTGATAAGCATCCCCTATCTGGCAGAGCGCCGCCACTTTGATAATTTTATCCTCGGTTTGCCTGGCAATCTTCTGGAATTCATCGATTGCGGATTTAAATTCGCCTTCCTTAAGATAAGCCCAGGCAAGTCCGTAGTGCAATTTGTCGGCTATCTCCTGCTGTACGGCTTCGGGTAACTTTGTCAATGCCTCTTTATACAGGTCTATTGCTTTTTGGTATTCTGCCATATTGTAAAGCGTTTCGGCTTTACCTAAATAGGACTGAATCAAAACTAAAGGATCGGAACTTGTGGCAAGGAGTTGGCTGTATAATCCTAGAGCTTCGTCTAATCTTTTGGTTTCGGCCATTAATATTGCCTTGCCCAATAAGAAAGTGTCTTTACTTGCCTTTTCCAAATTTACAGGTTCGAGCTGCCCAAAGGCATCCTGTGCCAGCTGGTACTGTTTTAATTTTAAATACGACCAACCCATACCCAATCTGGCCAAAGCCTTTATCTTATCGTCACTGGCATTTGAAATAACTTTGGGATATTCTTCGACTGCCGCCTCGAACTCATTCAGATAATAATCTGCTTCCGCAGCATAAAAATACAGATAAGGCAATTTTGAGGTATCCTTGGAATAAATTTTAAGATAGGATTTAATCCTATCTTTCAAAGCACCGTAGTCTTTCAAATTATAGAGGCATTCGATTATCTTAAAAGAGGCATCCTGAGCAGTTGTCTCTTTGGGGAATTTTTCCTCAACGGTCTTAAAGTAGGTTAGGGCCTGCGCAAACGACTTCTCCTGGAATAAACACCACCCCAAAGAATAATAAGCAGCAGGTGTGTAAGAGGATTGGGGGAATTCGTCGATTATTTTCTTATAAAATTCTGAAGCCCGGCTAAAGTTATTCGCCCGGAAGTGCACTTCAGCAATCCAGTAGAGAACAGCATCCCGGATATTTTTGGCGTTGGGCTGATTCAGGATTCCCTCAAATTTTTTCAGCGCATCCAAAAATTTATTTTGGTGAAAATAGCACTGCCCGATTAATAAATTTACCTCGGCGGTTTTTGAGGAAGCGGGGTAGCTGACCAAGAAACGCTCGAGTAACCCTAAGCTTACTTCGTAGAAACCGTCCTCAAAGGCTTTTTGGGCCACAAACAAGCTCTCCTCTTCCTTGGATGAGCCCTGGGCAAAAGATGAAGGAGCCCAAATGCCAAAGCTCGGTTGACTTAAAAATACTGCAACACAAATAGTAATGGTAAATTTAAAAGCGATATCAATGTTTTTCATTTGGTGTCAAACTATATCACTTTTCTCTTTGCGATTCAATACCTTTCTTAAAAATTGTGCCGTATAGGAATTCTTTTCCCCCAGCAACTCTTCAGGACTGCCCCTTCCCACAATCTCTCCACCTTTGTCACCGCCTTCGGGGCCCAAATCGATTATATAATCAGAACATTTTATCACTTCTAAATTATGTTCAATTACAATAACAGTATTACCTTTATCAACCAACCGCTGCAGCACGCTCAAGAGCTTCTGGACATCGGCAAAATGTAGCCCTGTTGTCGGCTCATCCAGGATATAAAGGGTTTTTCCTGTTGAGCTCCGGCTTAACTCTGCGGAGAGTTTAACGCGCTGGGCCTCGCCGCCCGATAATGTAGTCGCAGACTGGCCCAGCTGAATGTACCCTAAACCAACATCGTAAAGCGTAAGTAAAATATTTTTAATCTTGGGGATATTCGAGAATAAATCCAGACATTCTTCCACTGTCATATCTAAAACATCCGCAATAGACCTGCCTTTATATTTTACTTCCAAGGTTGCCTCGTTGAACCTGCGACCTTTACAGACATCACATTTTACGTAGATGTCCGGCAGAAAATGCATTTCAATCTTTTTTATGCCCTCGCCCATGCAGGCCTCACACCTACCGCCTTTAACGTTAAAGGAAAATCTTCCTGGTTTATATCCGCGTTCTCTGGCTTCCGGCAAGCTGCGGAACAATTCTCTTATATGGCTGTATACACCAGTATATGTGGCTGGATTTGAACGCGGAGTCCTGCCTATGGGAGACTGGTCAACCACGATAACCTTATCGATAAGTTCTGCCCCTATGATTTTATCGTAAGAACCAGGTTTTTCTTTTGAGCTGTAGAGTCTCTGGGCAAGGCTGCGGTATAATATCTCATCAATTAAGGTAGATTTGCCCGAACCGGAAACTCCGGTTACGCAGATAAAAACACCCAAAGGAAACTCTACGTCTATGTTTTTAAGATTGTGCTGGCGTGCTCCTTTAATCTCTAAATTTTTATTATCCTGCCAGGGCCTTCTTTTTAAAGGTACTTCTATGCTCAACTCTTTTCTTAAATATTTTGCAGTAAGGGAATTGGCGTTACGCAATAATTCATCTTTTCTGCCGGAAAAAATAACCTCTCCGCCATGCCTTCCTGCGCCAGGCCCCAAATCCACGATGTAATCCGCAGCGCGAATTGTATATTCATCATGTTCAACCACAATTAAGGTATTGCCTAAATCCCTTAAAGTTTTTAAGGTGTCGATTAACTTAGTGTTATCTCTTTGATGCAAACCAATGCTGGGTTCATCCAGTATATACAATACTCCGATTAAGCCTGAACCTACCTGGGTGGCCAGGCGTATTCTCTGGGCCTCTCCTCCAGAAAGAGTGGAACTCTTCCTATCCAAAGTTAAATAATCTAAACCCACATCAATACAAAAACGCAATCGGCGTTGTATCTCTTTTAAAACCTGCTCGGCAATTATTCGCTGACGGACGTTTAAATCTAAATTTTTGAAAAAACCATAGGCGCCCTTTATGGACATCTGCGTAACTTCCCATATATTTTTAGCCTTAACGGTAACGGCGAGGCTTTGTGTTTTTAGCCTTGCGCCATTACAGCCGGGGCAGGATAGGCTCGACATAAATTTCGAGATTTCTTCTTTTAGGTAATCGCTTTCGGTTTCCCGGAATAATCTTTCCAAATGCGGAACAATGCCCTCAAAGGGCTTACCTGCCACCTCCTCGGCAGTTCCGTAAAGTATGGACCGCTGCATATCCTTCTTTAGTTTTTTAAATGGGGTATCCAGGTCAAAGTCCATCTGATAAGATAATTCACGCACCAGCCACCGATAATAAAGGATGTATCCTCTGCCGCCTCTTCTCCAGGGTGCAATTGCACCTTCATTGATGGATTTATTTTTATCCGGGATGATTAAGTCCGGGTCAAACTCAAGTTTTATGCCCAAGCCATTACAATCCGGACAGGCACCATAAGGTGAATTAAAAGAAAAAATGCGCGGCTCCACCTCCGAATAACTTATCCCGCATTTGCTACAAGCATACTGTTCGCTAAAAACTGAATCCTTGCCTCCATAATTGATGATAACTATACCTTTACCTACTTTAAGCGCGGTTTCAATGGAATCGGTAAGCCGCTTTTTTATTTCCGGTTTTATCACTAACCTATCCACCACCACTTCGATATTATGCACCTTATACTTATCGAGTTTTATTTTTACGGGTAATTCGTAAATCTTGCCGTCAATGCGCATCCGGATAAATCCTGCTTTCTGTATTTGGATAAAAATATCCCTATACTCACCCTTTCTGCCTCTAATCAAGGCTGCCAATATCTGGACCTCGGTGCCTGTAGATAAGCGCATTATCCTTTCCACTATCTCCTGAGAACTCTGCCGTTCTATAGGCTGTCCACACTGATAACACTTTACCTGACCAATACGCGCAAAGAGTAGTCTTAAATAATCATAAATTTCCGTCTGGGTTCCTACAGTGGAACGAGGATTACCGCCGGCTGTTCTCTGTTCAATCGCTATTGCCGGAGAAAGCCCCTCGATATATTCCACATCCGGTTTCTGCAGTTGCTCCAAAAACTGGCGGGCATAAGCTGAAAGACTCTCCACATAACGCCTCTGGCCCTCGGCATATATAGTATCAAAAGCAAGGCTTGATTTTCCTGAGCCGGAAAGTCCGGTAATTACAATAAGTTTATTGCGCGGGAGTTTAAGATTTATATTTTTTAAATTGTGCTCTTTTGCCCCGCGTATAATAATATAATCGTTCATTTTTAATTAATGTTTTTGACTATCTTTAATAGCCTTTGCGCGCTCGATATTTTTCCGGGTTTCTTTATCATCCGGATTTATGTCCAGCGCCTTAGTCCACATTGAAATCGCTTTATTTAAATCTCCGGTGTTTGCATATAAAACACCAAGGTTCCTGAGCGCCTCAACCGAATTCGGGCCTAATTTTAGGGCTTCCTTAAACACCGATTCTGCTTGCTGAAGATGCCCTGATTCGGCTAAAACGATGCCTATTTTAACCCGGGCGCCTGTATCGTCGGGGCTTAACTTCAAAATTTTATCGCAGAGCGCCAGGGCTTCATTATATGATTTCCTGGTAATTAAAATATCAGCCAGGTTTTGCATAGCCACGAGTGATTCCGGATTCAACTCTATCGCCTTTTTAAAGGCATTAATAGCGCGGTCATCTTGTCCTTTTGTTTTATAAGCTAAACCTATATTAATAATGGTAGCAGTCGAGAGTGGATTTAAAGTAAGCGTCTTCCGGTACATTTCTAAAGCTTTTTCCAAATTCCCCTCTTCTTTAAATACATTGCCTAAAAGCAAGTAAGCCTGCCAGAAATCTGGCTCTGTCGCCAAAACAATATCGGCTTGCTTTTTTGCCTCGTTAAAATTCTTTTTTTCATAATAAACATTTCCGAGATTAATGCGCGCAAGGCTACTTTTCGGGTCAACGCTTAATAGATAATTATAAAAAGTTTCTTCATTCCTGTAATTATTATTATTTATGAATGTAAGTGCGCCATAAAATGAACTGATTAAAATAATGCAGAAGAATGCTGACTTGGGAAAATAAAAATATACTTTTAAGAGAAAATAAGAAATAATTAGAAAAAAACCTATCGAGGCTACATAAACATATGGTTCAGCTAGTATTGGACTAAAGTAAGGGATATTTTCAGATAAATTAATTAACGGAAGTAGGCTGATGATGTAAAAAAGAAAGGAAAAAATTGCTATTTTATTTTTAGAAACCAAAGTTTTTATAAGTAAAAAATAGATAAACGACACGGGGATGAAAGTAGCTATAAAGATTAAATCTTTGGGTAGTATTTTTATCGCCAACCCTCGAGGTAAAATAAGCTGCAGGAGATAGTCATGACAAAGATAAAAGAATAAGTAGAATCTGTCTAAACAAAATAGGTTTTGTAATTTTAATCTATGAGAAGGCATAAAGTGCGTTCTAAAAATAAGATAAAGCGCAAAAATAATTATGTATGGCAATATGCTAACTAATATTTTTTTCTTATCAATCTTCAGCGTTAACGCACATAATAATATGAAAATGGGTAGTAGTAATGCCCCTTCCCGTGAAAGTATTGCAAGTACGAATAAAAATATAGATAGGGCATAGGTTATCTTATCGTTATTTCGGTAATGCCGTATCAGCGTAATCAAAGATAAAAACATAAACGTAGCCTCAAGTAGATTAGACCTTCCTCCAACAACGGTAACCACTCCGATATTTATTGGATGAATGCAGAAAAGTAAAGCTGTTATTAAGGCTAAAAATTTATCTTTAAATATTGTGGAAATCAGCAAGAATACTAAAAAACTATTAAGGGAATGGATAAGAATATTGTGTAAGTGGTATCCGAAGGGATTCAATTTCCAAAAAAAATAATCCCAGAAATAACTGAACATCTGCAGGGGGCGATAATAGTTAACTGGTGATTCATAAGTGAAATGAAATACATCCATTGTAAAAATTTTTGGTAGCAGATTAAGATTTTTGATATAAAAATTTTGCACTACAAAATACTGATCGTCATATAGGAAACTGCTATGCAGGGCATTAAAATAAATGAAAACTGAAATCAGGGCAAAGAACGCATACACGTAAGGCAGGCGCACCTTATCAGAATTTAGAGAACCGCTAATGTTAAAATTATTTTTCATCCGATATAAACCCCGTTAGAAAAGACGGGTCCCCTTACAATGACCCTTTGTAACGGGGCGGGGCTTTTACCCCGCCCTTTCTATAAGGAATTAACATTTTTATTATATCATCCCCGCCATAAATGGCGGAGTTTTCTAACGGGGTAAAGGAAACCCCGCACCTAAAGACGTATTAAAAACACCATCTTAATAGCACCAAGATGCGGGGCGAGAATTCAATTATCTCTTTCCTTTTTTCTTCTTGCCGCCTCTTTTCATCTTGGCGCAAGAAATGTCACCTTTCTTATCCACAAAATAGAGGTATCCCTCTTTTCTCTTGATGCCGCACTTGGCTACCTTCTTAGGGTTACCGCCTTTTTTGCCACCTCTAGCCATTTTTGCGCAGGAAATATCACCGTGCTTGTCAATATAGTAGAGGTAACCTTTTTGCCTTTTGATGCCTACCTTCACTATTAGTTTCTGTGCCATATCCTAAATCACCTCCTTTCCCAACTTCGTTATTTGTGTTTTAAGTTCCGATTTTTATCGGATCTAAAATCTGTTTCAACGTAGCTACAGCTGATAATACCGCTAAATAACTTGTTTTAGGATTGTCCGGATGAATTACGTTTTCGGTGCGGGAAACCATCGTTCCTGAATCTGACTCTATTACAACCTGGTGTATGTTCCGGGATGTTTTATTTGAAGCCACGATTCTTACCCGGGTTTTTTTAGGGCCTATCCCGGCCAGACTTAAGGTAGCACAAACATTGATATTCTTAGGGAAAGCCTTTAACGCGGAAAGGGCACTACCTTCAAAAAGCACCTTCTCTTGCCGAATATCATCCAGATTTATCTTTTTCTTTAATACATAACCCACTGCGGCAAATGCCTCTGGGGGCTTAGTGGTAGTTAAGGTAACTTTTTTTATTTTGCCGCAGCTAGCTGCCTTTAAGCCATCTATGCCGGATATGGCACCGGAAGGAATAAATATACGTACGCCTTTTTTTTGCGCCATTTTTTTTAATTCCCGGTAATGCCCAAGGATTCCGCCGACACTCATAACCATGATATTGCAGGAACCCAAAATAACTTTTTTTGCAATAGCGAAAGCTGAATCTATCTTAGTTGCTTCAATAATTAAATCCGATCTTTTTATTAAATCTTCGAGCTTCAAAGCTACCAGCCCAGGATTTTTACAGGTTTTCGCCAACGTATAAGTCTTTTTTCTATCCACATCATATGAGCCAACTAATCTGGCATTTTCGCGAAAATCTGAAAGAATGTAGCGCGCCAAAGATGACCCTATGGCACCGCAACCCACCAGACCAACTCTTAATTTCTTCTTTACTGCCATTTACACTTTTAAGATAGTATTATCGATTAACCTAGTCCGACCGAACCAGACTGCCAAAGCAAGCAGGGCTTTGTCTTTTATCCGGGCCACTGGTTTTAAATTATCCGGATCAGTAATACTGATATAATCTATTCTTGTAGGTTTCTTTTTGATAATCGCGGATTTTATTTCTTTGATTATGCTCTGAGAGTCCCGGATACCTTGTTTTACCAAGGCCTTGGCTTTATTCAGTGCCTTATACAAAACCACCGCCTCTTTTCTTTCGCTTTGATTTAGATATTGGTTTCTCGAGCTCATGGCCAGGCCATCATCCTCCCGCACAATAGGCATAACTCTTATTTTAACCGGCATATTCAGGTCTTTCACCATTCTCTGGATTATAATTGCCTGCTGCGCGTCCTTTTGGCCAAAATAGGCTATGTCTGGTGCCACGATATTAAAGAGTTTAGCCACTACAGTCGCAACACCCTGAAAATGGCCGGGCCTAGATGCTCCGCAAAGCACATCACCAAGTTCCCTGACATTAATATATGTTTTAACACCTTGCGGATACATCTGATTAGCATTGGGATAAAAAATAAAGTCTACTTTTTCTTTTCGACAGAGCAAAGCGTCTTTTTTAAGGTCACGGGGATAGCGGTGGAAATCTTCTTGCGGGCCGAATTGGATAGGATTAACAAATATACTCACCATAACTTTATCGTTTTCTTTGACTGCCTTGCGGATAAGACTCAAGTGACCTTGATGCAACGCTCCCATAGTGGGTACAAGACCAATCCTGTAACCATTAGCTTTAAGCTTCTGCGAAATTACAGACATCTGTTTTGGGCTGCGGATAATCCTCATATTGTTTCTAATAACGGCTTTATTACAAACTCCCGTTCAAAAATCCGTGGATGCGGAATGGTTAAATCTTTGCGATTTATAATTTTATCGCCGTAAAAAAGAATATCCAAATCAATGGTCCTTGGTCCGTAGCGGGTGGTTTTAGTCCTGCCTAGGTCTTTTTCGATTTTTTTCAATGCCCGAAGCAGTCTTAAAGGAGGAATTTTTGTTTGGATCTTTAAAGCGGCATTCAAGAATTTACCCTGGTTAGGCGGAGCTCCTACTGGTTCAGTCTCAATGATTTTAGATACTTTGATAATCTCGGTATCCTTCAATGTCTTAATCTTTTCTAAAGCTTGGGCTATGTTTTTTCTTCGGTTGTCTAAATTTGAGCCAATACCTAAATAACAGATAACCATCAAAATATTTTACGCAAGCGGCCAATTGCTTCTTGTATCCGTTCTTTCGGAACAGTCAGGGCCATGCGGATATAATCGCGGCCGTATTTACCAAAACCTATTCCCGGCGTAGCCACGATATTTGCTCTTTCCAGCAAAACGCCAGCGAATTCCAGGGAGTCGGTATTTTTCGGGACTTTAAACCAAACATAGAAAGTCGCTTTCGGAGTCCTGACATTAAAACCCAGAGAATTTAAACCATTCACCAGGATATCCCGTCTTTCTTGGTAAAGTTTGCGCATATTATTGATATGCTCCTGGGGGCCTTCTAAAGCTGCGATACCCGCTAACTGAATGGCAGAGAAAATCCCGGAATCAATATTTGATTTAACTTTGGCTAATGCAGCTATCAAATCAGCATTGCCGCAGGCCCAGCCTATTCTCCAGCCTGTCATATTATACGTTTTGGATAAGGAATGGAATTCTATCCCCATATCCCTTGCGCCTTCAATCTCTAAAAAACTCGCTGGCTGATAACCATCGTAAGCCAGTTCTGAATAGGCCAGGTCTGAAACAACAATGATTTTATTTTTTTGGCTAAAATCCGCTACCTGTTCATAAAAATCTTTTTCCGCAGTAGCCGAGGTGGGATTATTGGGATAATTTATATACATGAGTTTGGCTTTCTTGCGGATGTTAATAGGTACTTTTTTAATCTCGGGTAAGAATGCATTTGTTTGGCAAAGCGGCATAAGATATGGTTTACCGCTGGCTAAGATTGTTCCGGCTTTATAAGGTGGATAACCGGGGTCAGGGACTAAAGTGTAATCACCGCTATTTAAAAATGCCAGGGGAAAATGCGCAATGCCTTCTTTGGAGCCGATTAAAGGCAAAATTTCAGTATTGGGATTAAGCTCTACATTAAAACGGTTTTTATACCAATTGGCAATTGCCTGACGTAAAGCAGGCATCCCTTGATCCAGGGCATAACGATGATTAGCCGGGTCACAAGAAGCCTGATAAAGTTTTTCGATTATGTGTTGAGGCGTGGGCTGGTCTGGATCGCCTACGCCCAAATCAATGATGTCTCTACCTTCGGCTTTAGCTTTTCTTTTGGCTTTATCAATCTCAACAAACAAATATGGCGCAAGACTTTTTAATCTTGTAGATAAATTAAACATTTGAATTAGTTTTACGCTTATTTTAATACATCCTGCATGGAATATAATCCCGCAGGTTTATTGGCTACCCACTTGGCTGCTTTTAAAGCACCTAGCGCAAATAAATCCCGGGAATGCGCCTGGTGTTTTATTTCGATACGCTCGGAATTTCCACAGAATATAATTGTATGGTCACCTACAATATCGCCTAATCTTATTGAGTGCGTGGGTATTTCTTTTTTAGTGACCTCAGCTAAGATTTGGCCAAACTTTTTGGCTGTGCCTGAAGGCGCATCCTTTTTGGCTTTATGATGGGCTTCAACTATCTCGATATTGTAATCCGGACCTAATCTTTTGATTATCTCGGGCAATAGCGAAAATAAAACATTAACTCCCACTGACATATTTGGTGAAAAAACTATGGGAATAACTTTAGATACCTCTTCTATTTTTTTAAGCTGCGCCTCATTAAATCCGGTTGTCCCTAGAACAAGGGCTTTTTTGTATCTGGCAACATAATCCAAATTCAGTTCACTCGCTTCAGGCAAAGTAAAATCCACAAATACATCCACTAAAAAAATACCATCCGGGCTGGATGATATTTTGATTTTACCCCGTTCTCTGCCGATCTCAGGAATACCTTTTTTTTCTAAGGCCAGGGTTACCTCAAAATCTTTATCATAAGAAGCTAATTCAAAAATGCGCCTGCCCATTTTACCGCATACACCCGCAATACCCAGTTTAATCATAATATAACTCCTGCTATGAATAGGCTTAGGCTAAGGTTCAGAATCCCTCAACCTTAGCCTTAACCTCAACCTTATTTTAATAGACCATAGTCCTTCAGGGCTTTTTTCAATTTCTCCAGGTTATCTTGCGACATCGCACACATGGGAAGCCTTAAATCCGGCTCGCACAAACCCATAAGACCCATTGCGGTTTTAACCGGTATTGGATTTGTCTCAATAAAAATAGCTTTAATAAGCGGCAACATTTTATAATGCAGTTTAGAGGCCTGTTGGATATTCCCTTTTTCAAATTCACTTACCATATCGGCAACATCCTTAGGGATTATATTCGCTACCACCGAAATTATGCCTGTGCCGCCTATAGCCAACAAAGGTAGCGTCAAACTATCATCTCCGGAAATTAAATCAAAATTTTCACCGCACAAGAGTTTTATCCGTGCCATCTGCTCAAGGCTTCCGGAGGCCTCTTTAATACCAACAATATTTTTACAATCCCTGGCTAGCCTGGCTACTGTTTCTGGCTCGATATTCACTCCGGTACGCGAAGCAATATTATAAAGTATAATCGGAATATCCACGCTCCCGGCAATAGCCTTAAAATGCGCATATAGGCCATTTTGAGTGGGCCGGTTATAGTAAGGCGTTACCTGCAGCGAAGCATCGGCACCGGCTTTGGCTGCATGTTTAGTTAACATTATTGCTTCTTCAGTGGAGTTGGAACCGGTTCCGGCAATAACCGGAATTCTTTTATTGACCTGCTCTACGGTAATTTCAATAACCCGCTCATGCTCCTGGAAAGAAAGGGTTGCGGATTCACCGGTTGTACCGCAGGGGACAATCCCGGAAGTCCCATTTTTAATCTGGAATTCGATTAAGTCGTAGAATCTTTTTTCATCAACTACATTTTTTCCGCCGGAGGCGGATCCCTGCCCGTCCGGCAGGCGGGCGCCTTTGGCGGAAAACGGTGTAACAATTGCAACAATAGAGCCTTTAAACATAATATACCCCCTCAGCCATTATCCTGACTTTACCCTCTAGCCAGGCATTGGTGAACTGGCCTTCGATTTTGTCAAAATACACCTTTAATATCTCAGCGCTGCGGGTCTTAACATTTACGGTATATCTAGCCGAACCACTAGCAGGAGATTTAGCAATAAATATGATGGCACTGGCAACTGCTCCTGTGCCGCAGGCAAGAGTCTCATCCTCTACACCCCTTTCATATGTCCGCACCTTTATAAATCTTTTGCCTAAGACTTCTACAAAGTTAACATTTGTACCAGCTGGTGCGAAACTGCGATGATAACGAATATTTCTGCCTAGGCTAACGGTATCGATGCCATCCAGGCCTTGGACAAAAATAACTGTGTGGGGTACACCCGTATTAATAAAATTAACCCTTAATGCCCGCCTCTTTATTTTAATTGGAATATCTAATTTTAAATTCCGGGGTCCGGTTAATTTTATTTTGGTATTATTGCCATTTATCCGGCATTCAATTATGCCAGCTTTTGTCTCGATAAAAATTTGCTTTTTTTGATTCGGCATTTGCTGTTTTGTGTAAAGCGCAACGCAACGCGCCCCATTACCGCACATTGAGGCCTCTGAGCCGTCGGCATTGATAATGCGCATGCGTATATCTGCCTTTCTCGATTTCCCTAATACAAGCAGGCCATCTGCGCCAATACCGAATTTCCTATCACAAATATTTTGCGCCAAGTTCACCAACGCGATACCGCTAAGACCGGATGAGCGAATAATTACAAAATCATTTCCCGAGCCAACCACTTTGGTGAATTTAACTGTTCGCATCTTATAATCCCAAAAGAAAAGTGGGTATCTCTTCGTTACGCACTAAATCTTCACAACTCTCTCTTTTTCTGATTACAAAACTTCTATCGTTAACTACCATAATCTCTTCGGCTCTACGCCGCGAGTTGTAGTTAGAAGACATGCTGAATCCATAGGCACCAGCACTCATTACTGCCAGATAATCACCTTCGTCTGGAATAGACATTTTTCTGGCTTTGGCAAAGAAATCCGCACTTTCGCAAATCGGTCCTACCACATCCAATTTTTCGGTTCTGGATTTGCGGCTCATAGCCCTTAAAGGCAAAATCTGATGATAGGCCTCATATAGAGCCGGCCGGACCAAGTCATTCATCCCAGCATCGACAACCACAAATTTATTTTTCGGAGTAGACTTAATATACAAAACTTTTGTCACCAGAATTCCGGCATTGCCGACAATAAACCTACCCGGCTCCAGGATGATTTTTAAACCTGTATTTTTAAAAATGGGCAAAACCTTTTTGGCAAAATCTTTGGCAGTCTGGGGAGTTTCCTGGTTATAAATAATACCCAGGCCTCCTCCGATATTTAAATATTCTATTTCTACGCCTTTATTTTTTAGCTGGCTGATAAATTTGACCATCTTGGTTATGGCAAAGACAAAAGGAGCGCTTTCGGTAATCTGAGAGCCGATATGGATATGTAATCCTTTAATATTTACATTGGGAAAACTGCAACAGCGGATTAATATCTTCTCTGCGGTTTTAAAATCAATGCCGAACTTATTGGTCAGTTTACCGGTAGTAATAAACCTGTGTGTTTTTGGCTCTACATCCGGATTAATACGGATGGCAACATTAACCACTTTATTTAATTTCCTGGCAATGCGGTTGATATTCTCTAATTCCGGAAATGACTCTACATTAAAGAATAGAATTCCCCGGTTTATGCCTTCCTTTATTTCAGCATCGGTTTTACCCACCGAAGCATAGACTATTTTTTCAGGAGGACACCCTACTTTCATTGCCCTGAATAGTTCGCCTCCGGAAACAATATCCAGGCCTGCGCCTTTATCCACCAGGGCTTTTAATATCGCGAGGCTAGAATTGGCTTTAACTGAATAGCAGATTAGCGGCTCAATGGATGCGAATGCGTTCTGCAGTTTAAGAAAGTGGTCGATGAGCGTTTTATAGCTGTAGATATAAAGCGGGGTGCCGAATTTTTCCGCCAAATACTGAACCCTTATATTTTCGCAGTAAAGGTTATTTCTTTTATATTTAAATTCGTGCATGGTTTATATTTTAGCGCATTAAACTTAATTTTAGGCTTTGCTTCCGGCTGCTGAAAATTTTCGCCGTGCGCTACAGTTTACTTCGTCGCTACGGATAGCCTTTATCGGATTATCTGCCCTACGCTCCTCGTAATCCCTTGCGCACTTTTGCCAAAAATTTTCTTATGCAGCCTCCAGCAAAAACCTAAAATTTATAACTTTCCTATCTCTTAATCGACTTCTTGGATTCAACTGAAACTAAAGGAACGAATAATTCTAATATATCTTTTTTTACAAATTTATCTGAAAACTTTTCTTTCAAAACATCTTCGGGGATGTCTTTTATTGCAATATTATTGTTGATAGAATATCTTACAAGTTCTCCAACAATGGTATGCGCATTTTTAAAAGGTTCACCCTTCTTAACTAAATAATATACTAAGTCTGTAGCATACAACGATTCATCTTTCAAATGTTCATCAATTTTCTCCTTATTAAATTTTAAGGTCTTTATCAAACCAGCCAATATCTTTAATTCTCTCGAAACTATCTCGAAAGAATCAAATAGGGGTTCTTTATCTAATTGCATGTCTCTATTATAAGTCAAAGGTAGCCCTTTCATCAGCGTCAATACGCTCACCAAATTACCGTATAATCTTCCGGCATAACCTCTGATCAATTCCAGAACATCGGGATTCTTCTTTTGCGGCATAAGCGAACTACCTGTACAGAAAGATTCATCTATTTCAATAAAACCAAACTCTTTTGTAGACCATATAATCAAATCTTCCGAGAGTCTGGATAAATGCATCGCAATTATGGATAAAGCGCTAATAATCTCAATAACAAAATCCCTGTCGCTTACTGAATCTAAAGAATTAGTAGTGGGTTCGATAATGAATAATTCTTTAAGCTTTATAAATCTGGGCTCTTTTAATATTTCTTCTACATTAATCTTATATTCTGAAGAACTAATCGGTGTTCCTGCCAAGGCTCCTGCACCCATAGTAATTTCCATATTCTTAGCAATATAGCCCAATCTATTATAATCTCTCATCAACATCTTAACGTATGCTCCAAGATAATCTTTTAAGTAAACTGGCTGAGCATGCTGCATATGCGTAAAACCGGGTATGATGATGTCGTTTATCTTAATCAAATCATTTATCGCTACTGATAATTTAGAAATATCAACTTGTGCATCTATCATCGAGAATTTGCAGTATAATTTTGTAGCAAATACAACTTGGTCATTTCTAGATCTAGCCATGTGTAATTTCAGGGCTGTTTCTCCAAGCTTATCCTGTAAAATATTCTGAATATTAGTATGTATATCTTCACATTTATCATCCGGGATAAATGTATTATCTTTAATACTGTCATAAATAGACTTCAGCTCTTTATCCAGACTCGCAGCTTCTTGAGCGGTAAGATATTTACCTTTTTCTAAGATTTTTACATGAAGCATTGATCCTAACAAATCGTATTCGGCGAGTCTTTTATCGTATTGTATAGATTTGGTGAACTCTTCCACCAAAGGATCGGTTTCCTTTTCAAATCTTCCACCCCATAATTTTTTCGCCATTTTCTCTCCTAAAATTAAAACTGCCCCTGGCGTTTAGTTTTAATTTTATCCTGTCCTCTGGACAGGATCTGCCAGTATCTACTATCTTTTATATGGCATGCCCCAAATTTTGATAAACCCTTCGGCTAACTTCTGATTAAATTTGTCTTGTGCGCCGTAAGTGCTTAATTCTTTTTTATACAAGGAGTGGCTGGATTTTCTTCCTACAGCCACACAGGTTCCTTTGGATAATTTTAAGCGTATTGAGCCGGTAACGTTTTTCTGGGTGGAATTAATAAAAGCATCCAGTGCCTCTTTAAGATGCGAATACCATAGCCCATAATAAACTAACTCCGAATATTTAAGCGCAACTATATCCTTAAAATGCGCCATTTCTCTGTCTAACACTAGGCTCTCCAGTTCTTTATGCGCAGTGTAAAGTATGGTGGCAGCTGGTGCCTCATAGATTTCCCGGGATTTAATGCCCACTAATCTATTCTCAACCAAATCGCTTCTGCCAATACCGTGATGACCGCCGATTTCGTTTAACTCATTGATCAATGATTTTAATTTATAAACCTTTCCATCTATTTTCGTCGGTACACCTTTGTCAAAATAAATCTCAATATATTTAGGGTAGGTTGCGACATGCGTCGGGCCTTTGGTCATGATATATGCATCTTCTGGCGCCTCCTGTTCCAAATCCTCCAGTATTCCTGCCTCAATGCTTACACCCCAGAGGTTTCTATCAATGCTATAGACTTTTTTCTTAGTTACATCAATAGGGATATTGTACATTCTGGCGTATTCTATTTCTTCCTCCCGCGATTTAAATTCCCATTCTCTTACCGGAGCAATGATTTCAAGTTTAGGGTCAAGAATAGCTACGCTAACTTCAAATCTTACCTGGTCATTACCTTTTCCCGTAGAGCCATGGGCAACTGTGGTGGCTTTTTCCTTATGCGCTATCTGAACCAGATATTTAGCAATAAGTGGTCTGCCTAAGGCAGTAGCAAGCAGGTATTTTCCTTCATAAATTGCGTTTGCTTTTAATGCCGAAAGAATAAAACCCTGGATAAATTCATCCTGTAAATCCTTAATATAGACCTTGGATGCTCCGGCAACTAGGGCCCTTTCTTCGATAAGACCAAAATCCTCGCCTTTTCCTAAGCCCTGGCCCAAATCCGCCACAAAGCAGATAACATCATAGCCCCGCTCTTTTAACCATCTTACTGCACAGGAAGTATCCAAGCCACCTGAATAGGCTAAAATCACTTTTTTCATTCTGGCTCCTCAATCTTTTAATTGCTTCAAATTGCTATTAGGGGACCCCGAAGCAGGGGATCGTGTTTATACTTCTTTCAAACCCCTAACAACTTTATCAGAATTGCCTTTTGTACGTGCATCCTGTTTTCAGCCTGGTCAAAAATAACCGAATTAGCGCTATCCATAACCTCATCAGTTATCTCCTCTCCACGATGCGCCGGAAGACAATGCATAATCAAAACATCTTTTTTTGCTAACTTAACCAATTTATGGCTAATCTGAAATGCCTTAAATATTTTTCTTCTTTTTTCAGCCTCTTTTTCCTGCCCCATGCTTGCCCAGACATCAGTGTATATCACGTCAACTTTCTCCACGGCCTTTAGTGGATCACGGAGAAGATTTATTTTTTTATTCTGCGTTAAAGCTATTTTTTTAGCTTCATTTAAAACTTCTGTATCAGGCTCATAACCTTTGGCTGTGGCTACGTTCATGTTCATACCCATTTTTGAGCAGGTGTATAATAAAGAATTACAGACATTATTGCCATCACCAACATAAGCTAACGTGATATTATTAAGGGTTTTTAACTTCTCCTTTATGGTATATACATCTGCTAAGGCCTGGCAGGGGTGCGAAAAATCCGACAGGCCGTTTATTACCGGAAGAGTGGCATGTTTAGCCATGTCTAAAACATTTTTATGTGCGAATGTTCTTAATACTATACCATCAACGTATCGGGAAAGGGTTTTTGCCACATCCTTTATCGATTCCCTCACTCCCAGATTTATCTCATCCGGACCCAGATAAATGGAATTACCGCCTAACTGATACATCCCCACTTCAAAGGAAACCCGTGTGCGGTTAGAAGGTTTCTGAAAAATAAGGGCAAGGGTTTTACCGAGAAGTGCGCTTCTGAACTTGGCTCTATCTTTCTTAAGTTCATCGGTTAGACTAAAGATTTCTTCAATCTCAGTCTGACTTAAGTTTTTTATTGAAATTAGGTCTTTTTTCATATTTTTAATGCCTCTTCTAATATTCTTATTGCCTGGTCAATCTCTTTTTTAGTAATATCAAGCGCTGGCATGATTCTTAGCACTGTCTCCTGCGTGCAATTAATAAGCAGGCCTTTTTCCAGACATTTCTGCACTACTTGCTCGCCACCAACATTCAATTCTACTCCAGCCATTAAACCCATTCCTCTTATCTCTTTAATCAGCGGGTACTTATTCTTTAGTTCATTAAGTTTAGAAAATAAGTATTCTCCCATCTTCTGGGTATTGCTCAGGAGTTTTTCTTTTTGTATTGCTCTTAAAACTGCCAAGGCTGCTTTACAAACTAAAGGGCTTCCGCCAAAGGTCGAGGCATGCGTGCCAGGTCCCAATATATCGGCAATATCTTTTTTAACCAACATAGCTCCAATTGGTAAACCTCCTCCTAAGGCTTTGGCCAGAGTCATAATATCAGGGGTGATATCATAATTCTGGTAACAGAAAAGTTTACCGGTTCTGCCAATTCCGGTTTGCACTTCATCCATAATGAGAAGAAGGTTCTTTTGGTCGCAGATTTTTCTTAAATCCAAAACAAAATCTTTGCTGGCTACATTGATACCGCCTTCACCTTGAATTAATTCCAGCATTATGGCTACTGTTTTATCAGTGATAGCATCCTTAACTGCCTGGATATCGTTGAATTTAACTGTCTTAAACCCCTCAGGTAGAGGAGCAAAACCTTCCTGGTATTTTTTCTGACCAGTGGCAGTTATTGCCGCCAGGGTCCGACCATGAAAGGAATTTTCAAAAGTAATAATCTCATATCTGCCCTGTCCGAACTTACGAGCAAATTTAATCGCAGCTTCATTGGCTTCAGCGCCAGAATTACAAAAGAAAATCTTAACCGGATAAGAACAATAGGCGAGCTCCTGGGCTAATTTTGCCTGAGGCAGATTGTAGTAATTATTCGGGATAAATATCAATTTCGGAGCCTGCTCCCTTACTGCTGCCACTACCTTAGGATGACAGTGTCCTAAATTCCCTACTCCCCAGCCCGGGAAAAAATCAAGATAAACCCTATTGTGTATATCCCAGAGTCGGCTACCTTTGCCTTTCACAAATACCAAAGGCACCTTGGTATAGGTGGGCATGACATAATCTCTGTAAGCGTCAAATACTTCCTGGACTTTCATTGGTTTTTAACCTATTTTACAATTTCGCTACCTATACCTTTGTCCGTGAATATCTCAAGAAGCAAGGCATGCGGTATGCGCGCATCAATAATATGGGTTTTCTTAACGCCATTATCCAAGGCATCAATACAGGCCTTTACTTTCGGAATCATTCCCTGCTGGATTATCTTGTCCTGCATGAGGCCTTTTGCTGCTTCTACGGTTAAAGTGGAAATAAAAGAATGCGGGTCATCAGGGTTGCGCATTATCCCCTTGACGTTGGTCAACAGAACCAGCTTTTCTGCCTCAACCGCAGCGGAAATGCTGGCAGCTGCTTCGTCCGCATTGACATTGTAGGTTTTACGGTCCAAACTAATACCCATTGGTAAAACTACCACCACATTATAGGATTTGAATTCCTCCTGTAATACCCTGACATTTATCTTGGTTACGTGCCCAACGCGGCCCAGGTCTATCTTGGCTTTCTTTTTTTCAACCTGGATTATACCCCTGTCTCTACCGTTTAAGCCGATAGCCTTTGCCCCCAGTTCATTTATTTCGCGGACAATGTTGCTATTTAGGTTTTGCAACTCCTCCTCTACTACTCTAAGCGTCTCTTTGTCGGTCACGCGCATCCCATCCACGAATTCGGTCTTTTTTCCGGATGAGCGCATACGCCCGCTGATATTCGGACCTCCGCCATGAACAAGGATGGGTTTTAATCCCATAAAACTTAAGAAAACAATATCTTCGAGAACTCCTGTCCTTATCTTTTCCTCGCCCAATATGCTCCCGCCATACTTTATGACCACAATCTTTTTATGGAATTTTTTAATATAGGGTAAGGCCTCAATCAGGACTTCTGCTTTTCTAATCGCTTCTTGCATATTTAATGAGCACATAACTTAGCGAACGACAGTGAAGCTAAGTTATTAGTGCAAATTAATCCCCCCCCTTTCTTGCAAGAAAGGGGGAAAGTTCGGACTTACCCCGCCATAGGCGGGGTGTCCTCGCTTAATTGTATCCGGTATTTATCTTAATGTATTCGTGCGTCAGGTCACAGGTGTATACTTGCGCGCTGGCCTGACCTGCGTTAATTAGCACCTCTATATTAATATCTTTTTTCTTTAATGAGCTTGCCCTTATTTTTAAATCTTTTTCTTTTATCTTGATACCGCTTGCGCCAACCGCAGCTACAACCCGGCCAAAAAAGTTAGGACTCTCTGCGTATATCGCGGTCTTAAAAAGATTCGAGTTGGCAATATTGAAGGCAATTTGTCTGGCCTGGCTAAAACTTTTGGCTTTATCCACTTTGATACGGATAAATTTGGTCGCTCCTTCTGCATCGCGAACAATCATTTTCGCAAGCTCTAAACAAACCAGGTTTAAGGCTCTGGAGAACAAAGCAAAATTTCGATAGTTATCAATTAGCCTGTTTTGGCTCCTGCCATTGGCTAAGATAATCACTGTATCATTTGGACTCATGCAATTATCAACACTGATGCAATTAAATGAGCGCTCCACCGCAATCTTTAAAGCCTTATTTAAGGCTCCCTGTGTAATATTAGCATCGGTAAGAATAAACCCAAGCATGGTTGCCATATTCGGAGCAATCATGCCTGAACCCTTGGCTACACCGCAGATAGTAATCGGAGTTCCGGCGATATTAAGTTTTATGGTAATCTCCTTGGCAAACTTATCTGTTGTTAAAATGGCGAATTTGGCCTTGTCTATGTTTTTAGCGGATAAACCTTTTATCAATTCAGGTATAGCCGTTTTAATCCTATCTATCGGTAATCTTTTGCCGATTATTCCTGTCGAAGCAACCAGGACTTTCTCCTGAGCAACATCCAACGTAAAAGCCGCATACTGCGTCATCTTCTTAGCATCCCTTAATCCGTAAGGACCCGTAAAACAATTCGCATTACCGCTATTTACAACTATTGCCTGAAAGTCCTTGCTTTTTTTCAGGTGCTCTTTATTTATCTGTAGTGGTGCGGCCTGGATTTTATTCAATGTAAATTGCGCTCCAGCCTTAGCAGGCTTTACAGAATAGAACAAGGCTAAATCCAATTTCTGGGATTTTTTAATGCCTGCAGATACGCCGTTTGCTAAAAAGCCCAAAGGCAGGATTGCCTGCTTGTATATTTTCATATCAATCCCAACTGTTCCGGGAATTTATACATAATATTCATATTCTGAACTGCCTGAGCTGACGCGCCCTTTAACAGATTATCAATGGCCGCGATAATAATAGCGTTATCTTTCTCCTCTTTTATCCCGATATCGCAGAAATTTGTGCCTGTCACGTCTTTGATCCGGGGAAAACTTGCCTCTTCTTTAATCCTGACAAAAGGCTCTTTCTTGTAAAATTTTTTATATAACGCGACAAAACTTTGCGGCCTGCCTTTTAAGTCCTTATTTTTTTTCAGGTATATGGTCTCTAAGATCCCTCGGTTTAATGGCAGAAGATGCGGCACAAAGGTCACTTTTATTTTTTTACCAGCTAATTTTGATACCACCTGATTAATCTCTGGAGCATGCTGATGGATATTCACCTTATAAGCCTTAAGGTCTTCATTAATTTCCGAAAACATAAAATCTGCGCTAATCTTTCTCCCAGCCCCACTTACTCCAGACTTCGCGTCAATGATTATCGATTCAGGATCAATTAAATTACAAGCTACAGCCGGAGCTAAAGCTAATATCGCAGCTGTAGGATAGCATCCCGGATTAGCGATAAGATTAGCCTTTTTTATGGCCTGCCGGTAAATTTCTGGAAGACCATAAACTGCTTTTTTAAGATTTAGCTTATCTTTATGCGCATTTTTATAGAACTGCGCGTAGACCCTTACGTCTTTTAGGCGATAATCTGCGCTCAAGTCAATCACTTTCTTGCCGGCTTTTAATAACTTGGGTGCGATTTGCATGGAGACGGTATGCGGCAAGGCCAGAAATACCAGGTCGCATCCTGCGATAATTTCTTTTATATCCGGCTCAGCGCAGATCAAATCAATCCGATTTTTAAACCTAGGGAATATATCCGCAATACTCTGCGGCTTATCAATCTTGGCGGAAACCGAACTTATCCTTACTTGGGGATGCTTAAGCAGCAATTCGATTAATTCTTCGCCTGCATATCCGGTTGCGCCAACAATTCCTACTTTTATCATCGAAAACTCCTTCAATGAGCCCACAACTTACGGAACGACAGTGAACGTAAGTTGTTTGGGTGAATTAATCCTCGCCAATTTCCTAAGTATCTAAAGATGGAAATTGGTGAGGATGAGCTCGGACTTATAAGTTATACCTGCCTGCCGGACAGGCAGGCATAACTTATGTCCTCGCTTATATTAAGACAAAAAATCTATATAGTCAAGCCCCCGTTAGAAATATAATGTAGTTTAGCATAAAATTTCTAACGGGGCAAGTATTTTTCTCGTCGATTATCCGACGGTATAGGCGGCAACTTTGCCAAATAAAAAATCCCGCTCAAGCCCCCAGCGGGATTTTTTAGGGAAAATATATATGAGGATTCTTAGTCTCTGTAAAAACCTCCTATCTCTTTGTCCACTGGAAGCGTTTACGTGCGCCTTTCTGCCCGTATTTCTTGCGTTCCTTCATGCGCGGGTCGCGGGTTAAAAATCCCTGTTTGCGTAAGAGTTCCTGCAAAGCAGGGTCAGCTAATGCAAGAGCACGGGATATACCATGCCTCAAAGCACCGGCTTGACCGGCAAGGCCGCCGCCTTTGATATTAGCCAGGATATCATATTTATTTACGGTGTTCGTAAGTTGCAAAGGCTGGTTTATGATAATCCTGTCCGTCTCGCGGGGAAAGTATTTATCATATGGCTTTTTATTTACTAAAATATCGCCCTTGCCTGGCTTAAGACGCACTCTGGCTATGGCTTCTTTACGTCTTCCTACTGTCACATACGTTAAACTCTCATTCATAACTGACTAAACCTCCAAAGGAATTGGTGCCTGACCTTGATGGGTATGCTTATCATCTGCGTAGACTTTTAATTTCTTAAACATGGTTTCTGCTAAAGGTCCTTTTGGAAGCATGCGTCTTACTGCCAGCTTGATTACAGTAGCCGGCTTATTTTTTAACATAATCTCCAAAGGCACTTCGCGTAATCCGCCGATATAACCTGAATAACGGCGATAGACCTTTTCTTTAAGTTTTTTCCCGGTGACCTTAATTTTTGCCGCATTAATCACAATAACCCCGTCTCCGGTATCTAGATGCGGTGTATATATGGGCTTGTGCTTGCCGCGCAGTATGGATGCCACCCTGGTTGCTAGCCTCCCTAAGATTTTACCCTTGGCATCAACCAAATACCATTTCCTTTTGATATCTTCTTTTTTGGCTATATACGTCTTATTCATAGAGGCAAAAGTATAACATATTTTTACACTAAGTCAAATAAAATTTTAATGAGCAGATAACTTATGGAGTACGAAGTGCGACGTAAGTTATAGCGTCCATCATTTTACTCATCTATCAGCGTCTGCGAATTAACCCCGCACCCAGCAGAATTTAACGCAGATAAATAATTAGCCTGCTGGGTGCGGGGTAAGTTCAGCCAAATAACTTATGTTCGCTTCGCTACATAAGTTATGGCTTCACTTATATTTAACTTCAATTAAACACAAACCGCAACTGGGTGCAGTGGCGCCGCTACGCCTTCTATCTTTAGAAAGGAGTATCTTTTTAAGGCTACCCTTCTTAAACCTGCCCCTTCCTATATCAATGAGCGTGCCGATAATGCTCCTTACCATATTATACAGAAATCCATCTGCCTCGATATCAATAACAATAAGGGAATAATCTTTGCCTTTTGAAGTAACCGACATCGGATGGTAAGACAATTTTTTAACCCTAATCTTTTTTATGAAGCGTACTGTGCTTTTGGAACTACTTGCGCTTGCGCAAAATGCCTTAAAATCATGCTTACCTATTAAAGAGCGGGCTTCTTTGCGCATAAGATTTACATCAAGAGGAAAATGGCAAAAATAAGCCCTGTCTTTTAACAATGCTGAACGATACTTACGGTTCAGTATGGTATAGCGATAGACCTTGGTTTTAACATCGCGGATAGCGTGAAAATTTAAGCCTACCTCTTCGGCTTTAATAATTGCGATATCTGGCGGCAAAAGCGCATTTAAGGCTAAGCGCAGTTTTTCTGGTCTGATATCGGAATTGGTCTTAAAATTCGCAACCTGCTCCAAGGCATGGACACCTGCATCAGTCCGGCCTGAACCGATAACCTTGACTTTTTCCGAGAGAATCTTGCGGAGGGTCTTTTCTAAGATTGCCTGGATGGTCTTGTGTTTTTGGGTTTGAGTTTGCCAACCAGCGTAATTTGTGCCGTCGTACTCTAAGATTACTTTGAAATTACGCATTCAGCAATTTGCACAGCGTTGGTAGCAGCGCCCTTACGCAGATTATCCGCCACTACCCAAAGCCACAATCCATTTTTGACAAAAGGGTCCTTGCGGATACGGCCGACGAAAACTTCATCTTTACCCTCAGCATCCTTGGGCATAGGATAAATATTATTTTTGGGCTCATCTAAAACGATTACGCCCGGAGCCTTGGAAAGAATCTTTCGCACTTCCTCAGGCGTAATTAGTTCTTTGGTTTCGATATATACGGATTCAGAGTGACCGGTTCTTACCGGGACTCTAACCGTAGTTGCGGAAATTTTTATTTTATCATCGTGCATTATCTTATGAGCCTCCTTAACCAGTTTCCATTCCTCGTTAGTGTAATCGCAATCTACAAAGTTTCCGATATGCGGAAATACGTTATAGGCTAATTGCTGGGGTAGATATTTATTTTCTAGGTTCACATGCACATTGACACATTGGTTTTCGGCAATGCGACAAATTTCTTGTTTTAGCTGTTCAACTGCTGCTCTTCCCGCTCCTGAAGATGCCTGGAGCGTAGTAACAATAATTCTTTTTAAGCCCACTTTTTTATAAATCGGCCATAAGGCTACCACCATCTGTATGGTTGAACAATTGGGATTGGCAATAATGCCTTTGTGTTTTTTAACGTCCCTGGCATTTACTTCGGGAACCACCAGAGGTACTTTGGGATCCATACGAAAATCTGCGCCATTATCAATGACCACTGTTCCTCTTTTATTTGCTTCTTTGGCATAGGTAACTGCTGCACCTTTTTCACCTTCGGTTCCGGCAAAAAGCGCAATATCTATTCCGTTAAAACCATCCGGAGAAATCGCCTGCACAGAGTAAGTTTCTCCGTCAACCTGGATATCGCGGCTTGAGCGGCCAAAAACCTGCAATTTTCCTATCGGAAAATTGCGCTGTTTTAAACAACGCAACATCTCAATGCCTACTGCGCCTACACCGACTACCGCGATATTATATTTCTTCATGTTATATCTCCATCATAAGGTTAAGGCTGAGGCTTAGGTTAAGGTTTAGTTTTTATCAACCTCGACCTTAGCCCTCTTATAGTAGATTCTTTACTACTAAATCCCCGACTTGTGAAGTTGAATATCCCATTTTACCTGCAGCCAGGGATTTTAATTTGGTTTTTACTACTTTTATTACCGCGTTCTCTACTGCTTGAGCTGCTTTAATCTCTCCTAAATTTTCCAGCATCATACCTGCTGCGCAGATTGCCGCAAGCGGATTAATCATATTCTTGCCGGTATATTTAGGAGCAGAGCCGCCAATAGGCTCAAACATGGATACACCCTGCGGATTGATATTTCCGCCAGCAGCAATACCCATTCCACCCTGAATCATCGCCCCTAAATCCGTAATAATATCGCCGAACATATTATCCGTAACAATCACATCAAACCATTCCGGGTTCTTCACAAACCACATGGTAGTGGCATCTACGTGCGCGTAATCCGTAGTTATGTCGGGGTATTCTTTGGCCACTTCATTAAAGGTGCGCTGCCAAAGGTCCCAGGCATAGGTAAGCACATTAGTCTTTCCGCAAAGGGTAAGTTTTTTCTTTTTATTACGCTGGCGAGCATACTCAAAGGCATAGCGGATACAGCGCTCAACTCCCCTACGGCTATTGTAGGAAATCTGGATAGCTACTTCATCATTTGTGCCTTTATCTTTAAATTCGCCCAGGCCTTTATAAAGGCCTTCGGAATTCTCGCGCACCACCACAAAATCGATATCTTCGGGTTTTTTGTCTTTTAAAGGGCAGAAATCCGCATTATACAATTTTACCGGACGAAGATTTATATACTGGTCTAAAGAAAACCTTAATTTTAAAAGAATACCTGTCTCTAAGATTCCCGGCTTAACTTCGGGATGTCCGATTGCACCAAGATAAATTGCAGAGTATTTTTTAAGTTCATCGATATCCGCATCTTCCAAGGTTTTTCCAGTCTTTAAATAACGCTCTCCTGCGAAATCAAATATTTTAGTTTCATGCTTGAAATTATATTTCTTGCTGGCAGCCTCTAAAACTTTCAGGCCCTCATTGATTACCTCTGGTCCGGTTCCATCACCCGGTATTACCGCTATTTTGTGCATATTAATCTTTCATTTTTTTAACATAATTGATCAGGCCACCCTCTTTAACTATACCCTGTAAAAATGCAGGGAAGGCCTGGGTAGTATAAGTTCGGTTCTGGCTTAAGTTTTTAATGGTGCCGCTAGATAAATCTATCTCTAATAAATCCCCATCGTTTATCTCATTAACATTTTCGATCTCCAAAAACGGTAAACCTATATTTATCGCATTCCTGAAAAAAATACCAGAAAAACTTTTGGCTAAAACCGCCGAGATTCCGCAGCCCTTGATTGCCAAAGGAGCATGCTCCCTTGATGAGCCGCAACCAAAGTTTTTGCCTGCTACAATTATATCTCCGGGGCTAACTTTTTGCAAAAAACTAGGTGCGATATTCTCCAGGCAATGCCTGCCCAGTTCTTTTTCATCAGTGGTAACTAAGTATTTAGCGGCAATAATATCATCGGTGTTTACATCATTGCCGAATTTATGGGCTTTACCTTTGATAATCATCAGTTCCCTCTATAGATTCCGGTCGCACATTAAGGCTGAGGTTAAGGTCAAGGTTAAGGTAGTCTAAACCTAAACCTTAGCCTTAACCTTTCTAAATAATTTCTTCCGGATGGGCTATCCGGCCTAATACTGCTGAGGCTGCGGCTACTGCCGGGCTCGATAAGTAAACTTCCGAAGCAGGGCTACCCATTCTGCCCATAAAATTACGGTTGGTAGTAGCCAGGCACCTTTCACCTTCGGTTAAAATACCCATATGTCCGCCAAGGCACGGTCCGCAAGTAGGGGTCGAAAATACTCCGCCTGATTTTACAAATATCTCCACCAACCCTTCTTTTACTGCCTCAAGATAGATCTTCTGGGTTGCCGGAATCACAATCAGCCTTAAGCCCGGACTTACCTTTTTGCCTTTTAATATTTTGGCTGCGGCCCTTAAATCGCTTATTCTTCCGTTTGTACAAGAACCAATCACAATCTGGTCTAGTTTAATATCTTTTAACTCACTCACTGGCCTAACATTACTGGGTAAATGCGGACAGGCAACCTGCGGCTCTAAATTAGAAACATCATATTCGTAAATTTTTTCATAAGGTGCATCCGCATCACTTTTATAAACCTTAAATTTACGGGGGGCTGTATGGCAATATTTTAAAGTAGTTTCATCCGGCTCAATGATTCCGGCTCTTGCGCCAGCTTCAATAGCCATATTGGATATGGTAAAACGTCCATCCATATTCAATTTGCTAATAACCGGACCCGTAAATTCCATTACCTTATATAAGGCGCCATCTACGCCAATATTACCGATAGTATATAAAATCAGGTCTTTACCGCCCACCCACTTATTAAGTTTACCCTTATAGACAAATTTAATGCTCGCCGGGATTTTAAACCAGCATTTACCGTCAATAAACGCGCGCGTAAGGTCAGTTGAGCCAACACCGGTGGCATAACTTCCCAGTGCGCCATAGGTGCAGGTGTGCGAATCTGCTCCGATAACTAAGTCTCCGGGTAAAACCAGTTTTTTCTCAGGTAGTAGAGCATGCTCAATACCCATACAGCCGACTTCAAAATAGTTTTTGATGTTTTGCTCTTTGGCAAAGTCAGCCAGAATTTTACACTGATTAGCACTGCCTAAGTCTTTTGCCGGCGCAAAATGGTCAGGAACTAGCACAATCTTATTTTTATCAAAAACCCTTTTTATACCTGACTTTCTAAATTCTGCGATGGCTATAGGAGCAGTGATATCGTTTCCCAAAGCCAGGTCAACTTTGGCTTCGATAAATTCACCCGGTTTAATGTCTTTTTTGCCTGCCTGCCGCCAGGCAGGTCCGGTATGCGCCAGAAGTATCTTCTCCGCAATCGTATGAGGCATCTAAAACCCTTCTTTGATAATTAGTCTGTGAATTTCTTGGCAGCCAGGGTGGCGTTGTGTCCGCCAAAACCCAGAGAATTGGAGAGGCAAACTTTAACCTGTGTTTTTCTGGCACTATTAGGCACGTAATCCAGGTCGCAATCAGGGTCAGGGTACTCATAATTTATGGTAGGCGGAACAACATTATCTTTAATCGCCAAACAACAGATTACAAACTCTACTCCACCCGCAGCTCCCAGAAGATGTCCGGTCATTGACTTTGTAGAGGAAACCATTACCTTCTTAGCATGCTCCCCTAAGGCTTTTTTTATGGAAAGTGTTTCAACCTTATCGTTAAGTTTGGTGGATGTGCCATGCGCATTGATATAATCTACATCCTCAGGCTTAAGTTGCGCATCCCTTAACGCTTCAGTCATTGCCCTGGCAGCGCCGTGTCCGTCAGGCTCAGGCGCAGTAATATGATAGGCATCACAGGACATACCGTAGCCCACCAACTCGGCATAAATATTGGCTTTTCTTTTTTTGGCATGCTCTAAGGTTTCTAAAACCACAATACCCGCACCTTCTGCAATCACAAATCCATCGCGCTTGAGATCAAAAGGACGGCTTGCCTTCTGCGGTTCATTATTCTGGGTAGAGAGTGCTTTTAAGGCGCAAAAGCCTCCCACTCCCAAAGCTGTGATGCAACTTTCGGTTCCACCGGTAACCATCACATCCGCATCACCGCGTTGTAATATCTTGAAAGCATCACCAATGGCATGCGAACCCGAAGCACAGGCAGTAGCCACACAGGAATTTGGGCCTTTTAAGCCGAAGGTAATCGCAACCTGGCCTGCTGCTTCATTTACAATGAGCATGGGGATAAGGAAAGGCGATAATCTGGACGGCCCTTTCTGAAAATAAACCCGGCACTCCCTCTCCATTGTCTGCAAGCTCCCTATACCTGAGCCAATGATAGCGCCGATTCTATCCCGGTCTTCCTTTTCTAAGTTTAGACCCGAATCTATTATTGCCTGCTTGGAAGCAGCAATGGCATATTGGCCGAATTTATCGATGCGTTTTGTATCTTTACTGGAGAGACCGTAAAAAGCCGGGTCAAATCCCTTAACTTCTCCGGCAATGCGCGATTCAAACTCTGAAGCATTAAAACTGGTAATAGGACCGATGCCGCTTTTAGAGTCTAAAAGCGCCTGCCAAAATGTGGCCACATCATTACCCACTGCTGAAATTACCCCTAACCCTGTAACTACTACTCTTTTTTCTTCCATAGGTAAAATTTACCCCGCTGAAATGAAAAGGCGGGGTATTTTTATAAATTTCAATGTATAATTAAGGTATTACTTATTGGCTGTTTTTTCCTCAATATACTTGATTGCGTCACCGACAGTAGTAATCTTTTCAGCATCTTCATCCGGGATCTCAATACCAAACTCTTCTTCCAAGGCCATAACCAGCTCGACTGTATCCAGGGAATCTGCACCCAAGTCATCTACAAAAGATGCCTCAGGCGTAACTTCCTCTGCCTTTACTCCTAGTTGCTCTGCGATTATAGACTTAACCTTATCCTGCACTGACATGCTCTTTCCTCCTTTGTAAGACTTTTTTCCAGGTTAGGCCATCACCATTCCACCGTCAACCACGATAGTCTGACCGGTGATATAACTTGACTCCTCTGATGCCAGGAACACGCATACATTTGCTACATCCGCAGGACTCCCCAGCTTATTTAACGGGATTAGGTCCAGCATCTTCTGTTTTAAATCCTCGGCAAGATTGGCGGTCATCTCCGTTTGGATAAAGCCAGGAGCCACAGCATTTACATTTATATTACGGCTAGCCAATTCCTTGGCCGTAGTTTTAGTCAGGGCAATTATCCCTGCCTTGGATGCTGAATAATTGGCTTGTCCGGGATTTCCGATTATGCCGATAATCGAAGCGATATTGATAATCCTGCCGCTACGCTGTTTTAGCATTACCTTGGATACGGCTTTAGTGCAATTAAATGTGCCTTTTAGGTTTACATTTATGACCGCATCCCAGTCTGCTTCGCTCATCCGTAGCAAAAGGCTGTCTTTGGTGATGCCGGCATTGTTAACTAATATATCAACCTTTCCAAATTTGTCAAGGATTTTGTTTACTGCCTCTTCCACTTTTAATGAGTCGGTCACATCCAGTTCTAAAGCCAGTGATTTCCTGCTCAATCCTTCAATCTCAGAGCTAACTTTTACGGCTTTCTCCAGATTAATATCGCTAATAACCACATCCGCACCCTCCCTAGCAAATAGCAGGGCTATCTCCCTACCTATGCCTTGGGCTGAGCCGGTTACTAAAGCTACCTTATCTTTTAATTTCATCCTTGTCTCCTTTGTCCGTTTATAAACCTTTAAATACCTGTAAATTTAACTACATCATCCTTATTTTCAATGCTTATGACCTGAGCGCTCTCATCAATCCTGCGCATCAGGCCTTTTAAAACTCTGCCCGGTCCGAATTCAATGAAATTCCTTATGTTTTTGGACAAAATGAATTTCATTGAGTCCTCCCAGAGTACTGATGAAGCCATCTGTTTGATTAAGTTATCCTTAATCTGGTCTGGCGAACCCGTTGGTTTTGCCGTAACATTGCTGACTATGGGTATGCAAGGTGAATTAATCTTTATTTTATCCAATTCTTGGGCTAATTTCAAGCATACTTCTTTCATGAATGTAGAATGGAACGCACCGCTTACCTCTAAAGTAATTGTCCTTTTGGCACCTTGCATTTGGGCTGCTTCTTTGGCCTGTTCAATTCCCTTTAATCCGCCGGATATGACTACCTGACCCGGACAATTTATATTCGCAATCTCAGTGTGGGTCCGGGAACAGATCTGTTTAACCGTGGCTAAATCCAGGCCGATTATCGAAAGCATGGCCCCGGGATTTTTCCGGGCTTCTTCTTCCATAAATTCACCACGCCGGCGCACCAGATATACGGCATCTTTAAAATTTATGGCTCCGGCTGCAACCAATGCCGAATACTCACCCAGGCTTAAACCTGCCGCATAACTTACATTGGATAATTTATGGCTGCTGGTTGCCTTCAGCGCTTCTAAGGCAGCAATGCTTACGGTTAAGATTGCCGGTTGAGCGTTCTGGGTGCGCATCAAATCCTCAGCCGGACCTACAAAACACATCTTGGAAATGGGAAATTTTAGCACCTGGTCTGCCTGTTCAAAGATGGCCCTACTTTCAGAAAACCCATCATATAGGTCTTTACCCATACCTACATACTGCGCACCTTGGCCAGCAAATAGAAAAGCTGTCATTTTCCTGCCTCTTTCTGAACTTTTTCCAACTCTTTCAAGCCATCTCTGGCCGGCTCATAATCAGAATAAATCTGGAGTGCCTTGTTGAATTCAATTTTTGCCTGCGCGTATTTACGTAACAACATATATGCCCTGCCAGCTCTTACATAAGCCGGAGTATAATAAGGATTTATCTTCTTGGCTTTATTAAAATAATCAAAGGCTTTCTCATATAATCCCTGTTTGACATAACAAATACCCAGTTGTGTATGAAGATATGCCAGGTGGGGAGTCAAACTGAGTGCCTGTTGGTATATCTGTTCGGCTTTTGCATATTCATTCTCAGTAAGATAAATATAGCCTAGATTGGAATAGACCACAGATACTACAGCGGGGTTATATTTATCCAAATCCGGTCTGGAGAGCGCGAAATTTAACTCATCCTTGGCATCGGTAAGATTACCGTATTTTAACAATGTGTTACCCAGCTCCATGTGTGCATAGAAACTGGTCGGATTTTTCTCAACCATGGATAGGTTTAGAATCATATCGTTTTTCCAAGTGGCATTGGAGGAAATGGAAAATATCGCAAAATAGGCAAAACACGCCAGGGGCACCGTGCGCTGTAAGATTGGCGTTCTGGTATTGGCTTCCCATATTTTGGTCAGGATAAAACCAGCCAAAACTGCAAAACCAACGATAGGTGGATAGAGATACCGGTAAGCAGCAAGGATTCTAAACATATTGAGAAAATTATTCATTGGTAAAAGCCAGAGAAAAAACCAAATGACTCCAAAAGAAACTTCCGGGTTAAATTTATTTTTCTTTACCACAATATATATAGAAATTATGGATGTGGCTATTCCAAGAACTACATTGAAATGAGATTGGAAAATCGCCATGGAGTCAATAAATACTAAATCTACTGGATATACTATGTCTTTCACATATATACCCAGAGTGTCAAACATCCGCATTAAATTAACGTATATATCCTGCACATTAAAGATTGTCTGGGTCGGAGGCATCATGAGAAAATAAATCGCGATATAAATCGCAACTATCAAAAAATACAAAAGGTAAACTTTAAGGTTTTTTAATACCTTTACCGAATCGAAATGAAAATGATAGTAGTCGCAAAGAACGATTGCCAGAGGTAAAATAACCGCAATCTCTTTGGAAAACATCGCAAGCAATGCAGAAAATAACGAAGCGGTGATATAAAAATATTTAGCCCTACCCGATGCCTCCTTAAACTTAAAATATAAATTAATCGCTAAAAGGCATAATAAGAGTGCCAGGCTATTGGGCCTAAAGGCAGTGCAGTTGATTACCTCGGCGTTTACAGGATGTATCCCAAAAAGAATAGCTGTAAATAACGCAAACCTAGGTTTTGCAAAAAGAATGTTAAGCAGCATATATATCAATATGGCGCAGAGTATATGAATAACAATGTTGGTCAGGCGATAACCAAAGGGGTCCAGTTTAAATACGGCGTAATTTAGAAAATAACTTAAAGTTGCCACTGGACGATAGCTACCTTCGCCTGAGCCGATATTGTATGCGCCCACGTTAAACCCTGCTTCCAGCGGGTGGGTGAGGTATCTACGGCTGAAAAGCAAAGCGATGTTCTTTGCGGATTTGATGAACCCGTTATCCACAATAACCAGGTAATCATCGTAGACAAAATTTCCGTAAAGCGCATTGATATATACTAAGGAGGTTAGGATAACAATCCAGAGAATATGTTTTCGCATCAGGATAACCTCACCCGGATTAAGGTACAAAAAACATCCAAGAGTTTTATAAAGTTAAGTTTTGAGCGGCCGGCGATTCTCGGGCAGAATATAATCGGGATTTCTTTGATTTTAAATCCTTTTTTTTGAATGTAATAGTCCATCTCTTCTACAATCGCAGGACCCCGGGATATTAATTCATCCCAATCCAGGCTTTCCAGAACATATCTTTTAAAACAGCGGAATCCGGAAGTTGCATCAGCAATTTTTAAGCCCAATATCAAGCTGGAAAAAAATTGCGCCCACCAACTAAGATAATTTCTCAGGCTCTTGCTGCCTAACACTTTACCTCCTTTAACGAAGCGTGAGCCTATAACTACATCGCAGTTGCGGATTTCTTCTAAAAATACCGGTATATATTTAGGGTCGTGGGAGAAATCCGCATCCATCTCAATAATATAATCGGGTTTTTCTTGGAGAGCGCGCTTAAAGCCCTCTCTCGCAGATATGCCTCTTCCCCTTTTGCCACAGCGGTGCATCACTAAAGCCCTGGGGTTTGCCTGCGCAATTCTATCCAAAATTTCCGCGGTCCCGTCGGTAGAGCTATCATCGGCAACTAAAAAATAAAAATCCTGGTTTAGTTTAACAATTTCGGAGATTAAATTCTCGATATTCTCTCTTTCATTATAGGTGGGTATTAGTATCAGTGTTTTCATTTAGGCAATAGTTTATTTATTGCCTGAAAAACTTCGACGGGTTTGATTAGGGTCATGCAGTTTATTTGTTTTTCGCAATCTTTTTTATAACAGGGCCGGCATTTTATATCTGAAAATAATTTCTGGCCCCGGCTGTATAGCTCTATCTCCTGTTGGCAGGTTGAGCCAAAAAGAGCAACTGTTTTCTTTTTAAGTGCAATAGCAATATGTAAAGCCGTGGTGTCGCTGCTTACTATCAAAGAACAGAAATCTATGATAGCAGAGAATTGGCTAAGAGTGTGGTTGCAGCCAGTATCAAAGGCAAGATTCCCTACCTTTTTAGCTATGCTGGCATTACGCTGGATTTCCTGCGGACCGCCTAACAATAAAACCGCAGCAGCCGTATTTGCGCGGATAAGACGGATCAATTCCACAAAGCCGTCTTCAGTCCAGGCTTTATGCGCAAACCTATCGCCGGCGCCAGTATTCAAGCCGATGATTAAACCGTTATCATTAGCCTCGATTTCAGAAAGTAATTCCTTAGCGTAAGCCTTATCAACTTCCGATATATTCAGGGTGTATTCGTCATTTTGGTATTCAAGAGCCGCCATCTCGAATATAATTTCCGGGTAAGTCTTCTGGTTATGCCGGAATTTTAATTCATCGGATAAGCCAAGTTCAAAAGCATAACGGCTTTCTTTATTTAGGGGGATAAGATTCCCGGTTTTTCTATCCAAGCCAAATCCGATTTTTCTTTTTGCCCTGGCCAGGCTGGCTAAGGCCGTAGCCTCATCTTCCTTGTCCAGGGCAATCAAAATATCGAAGCGCTCAAGTTTGATTCTCTCTATAGCCTCCAGCCCATAAACTAATAGGCGGTCAATGAATGGGTTCGTCTTTAACAAATCCTGACTTTCTTTTTTAGTCAGCCAGGTAATAAAACTCAACGGATATTTTCTTTTTAGGCCGTGCAGTATAGGGGTAGTACGCAGAACATCACCAGACGCGGATAATTTTATAATCAGGATTTTTTTACCCTGGGTCTGATAATGAGAACAGGATTTACATGAGGAATTGAGAGGACAAGGTTTATCTCCTTTAAAGTGGCGACAATCCAGGCGGATAAAGCTTAAACCTACCATTTGATTACGCAGGCCCCCCAGACTAAACCTGCTCCAAAGGCATCCAAAAGAACCACATCGCCTTTTTTAATCTTTCCTTCTTTGACAGCTTCGCATAATGCCGTGGCGGTAGAAGCAGAAGACATATTGCCGTATTTTTCAATATTTAAATAAATCTTATCTTCGCCTAATCCTAATTTTTTGGCTACAGCCATAATAATCCGCACATTCGCCTGGTGGGGAATAACCAAATCTATATCCTGGCACCTCAACCCTGCTTTATTTATTGCAACCTGAGCTGCTTTAGCCATGGCATTTACCGCTATTTTAAATAACTCGTTACCCCGCATTTTTATATAATGCATGCGGTTCTCTATTGTTTTGATTGTGGCGGGATTCCTTGAGCCGCCACCGGGAAGCATTAATAAATCTGCCTGACTGCCATCACTTCCTAAGTAAGTCGCAAGTATACCGCCAGATTTTACTTCGGATAAAACCGCTGCACCAGCGCCATCGCCGAAGAGAACACAGGTGTTTCTATCCTGCCAATCAGTTATCGAAGACAGAATCTCTGCACCTATGACCAGGGCATTTTTGCAGGAACCCCTGGCTACAAACTGACTAGCTGTTCCGATGCCATAAATAAACCCCGGACAAGCAGCAGAAATATCAAAACAGATCGCGTTCTTCGCAGAAAGAGCGTGTTGCACAAAACAGGCAACCGAAGGAAATTGCATATCCGGGGTAATCGTCGCCACAATGATTAGCTCAAGGTCCTGACCATTAAGTTTAGCATCTTCCAGGGCTTGCCTTCCTGCTCTTATTGCCAGGTCAGAGGTAGCCTGGCCTTTTGCCGCAATACGCCTTTGTTTTATCCCTGTGCGGCTGGTTATCCATTCGTCAGAGGTATCCACCATTTTTTCTAAATCCGCATTGGTCAGAACCTTTTGCGGCAGATATTCACCCACGCCAATTATGCCTACTTTTTTCATTTCTTTAAAATTATTTTGCCGGGTTAATAGCTTCCAGGATCCTCTCGTTAAATTTACCCTCTACCTCTTCTTTGGCTACCCGGATGGCATTTTTAATGGCATTGGCATTGGAACGGCCATGGCCGATAATGACAATGCCGTTGACACCCAATAAGGGCGCACCGCCATATTCGGAATAATCCGTATCTTTTTTAAACCTGCGGAAACTGTTTCTTAACAGCGTAACCCCGAGTAAAGCTAAGGGGTCGCTCTTAATGTATCGCTTTAAAAATTCCTGGAAAACCTCAGCTACGCTCTCCGATACCTTTAATGCCACATTCCCCACAAAGCCATCGCAGATAATCACATCACATTTACCCGAAAAGAGGTCCTTGCCTTCGATATTGCCGATAAAATTAAGCGAGCTTTGGGAAAGTAGCTCATGGGTCTCTTTTACAAACTCTGTACCCTTGCTCTCTTCTTCTCCGATATTAAGCAGCCCGACTTCAGGGTTGGGCCTATTTAATATATACCGGAAATAAGCATCTGCCATAATCCCGTATTGTAAAAGTTGCATGGGCTTAGGGTCGATATTTGCTCCGACATCGATAATTAAAGAGATACCTTTTAAGGTGGGTATAACTATTGCAATGCCCGGCCGTTCAATACCGGGTAAAAGGTTTAAAAACAGGGTTGCGGCGCAGACAACCGCTCCGGTGTTACCCACACTAACGAAAGCATCGGCCTTGCCCTCTTTGACCAGATTTAATCCCACTACAATCGAAGAGTTCTTCTTCTTGCGGACGCTTGCGGCAGCAGGCTCGCGCATCTCGATAACTTCCTGAGCCGGATAAACCGAGATATTACTGCCTCTATATCTATTTTTTTTAAGCAGCGAGTTTATCCTGGCCTCATTGCCGACTAAAACCACATCGATATTGTATTCTTTAACCGCAGCAATTGCACCTTGGATAACCACACCGGGCGCATAATCGCCTCCCATAGCATCAACTATTATCTTCATGTTTTTTAAGGCTGAGGTTTAGGCTAAAGTTTTAGGAATTCTAAACCTTGGCCTTAACCTTAACCTTCCGGTTATGCTTTCTTCTTTTTCTCTTTGACTTTAATCTCAACTACCTGTTTGCCTTTATAGTAACCACAAACCTTGCAAATCTGGTGAGGTATTTTTGGGTGTTTACATTGCGGACAAGGAACAAGATTCAGGCTGGATAATTTCCAATGTGTTCGGCGTTTTCGGCCGCGTTGCTTGGAATGTCTTTTCTTAGGTAGTGGCACAGGAACAACCTCCTTCATTTAAATTCTTACCGCATTCAGGACACAGACCTTTGCAATTAACAATACACAGAGGCTGTATAGGATAATTCAGGATCATCTCCTCCCTTATATCCTGATCCATGTCAATTACCTGCTGGAACTTATCCACCGGATAGTCTAACTTTAATTTCTTCTTCAGCTCCACTTTAAATTCATTCAGGCAGCGGCTACAAACCAAGATAAACCATCCGCTTAAAGCCAAATCCACGGAAACCACATTGGTAATCCGGGATGCTTCGGCTTTTATGTTAACAGGGCTGTGGAATTTAACCGTATCCGTTTCCAGGTCTAAGTCCGAAGCAGAGACGTCTTCTTCTAAAGTTATGCCCTCTGGAGTAATCTGGGCTATGCGTATCTTCATAATCAGGCAAAGGACTACTGCTGCTTGAGCTTCTTTTTCAATGCCTGCTCTACGTAATCCGGGACAAAACTGGATAAATCCGCGCCTAAAGACGCAGCTTCCTTTAAAAGTTTTGAGGAAATATAGCTGTAGGACTCCTGCGGCATTAAAAAAATGGTTTCGATATCCGGCGCAAGCTTGCGGTTGGTTAAAGCCATTTGAAATTCATATTCAAAATCGGAAATCATGCGTAAACCGCGTATTAATACGTGAACCTTATTTTTACGCGCGTACTCAATTACCAATCCGTCAAAGTCATCCACGATTAAGCCTTTAAACTCCGCGGTTGCTTTTTTGAGCATCTGGACTCTTTCTTTTACGCTAAAAAGAGGCTTCTTATGCGGATTATGCGCAACCGCTACAATGAGTTCGGGAAATATCTCCTGAGCCCGCTTGATAAGGTCAACATGGCCGTAGGTAACCGGGTCAAAACTTCCTGGATAGATAGCTTTCTGACACATCTTTGTAACTCCAATGAAGCTGAGGCTTAGACTAAGGTTAAGGTCAAGTTTCTCCTCAGCCTTAACCTAAACCTCAACCTTAATTTTTCTTATAAAATGATAATATGGTGTCTCCGTATCTGGACTGCCTAAATAAAATTAAGTCTCCCTCGGTTTCAGGAAGACTATCTTTTTTAAAGTGCTGAATTACCACTAACCCATTGGGCGCTAATATATCATAAGCCCCTAATATTTGCAAGGTTTTTTTTACCATTCCTCTGTGGTAAGGCGGGTCTAAAAAGATAATATCGAATTTTTTCTTATCCTGATGAATTTTTTTTATGGCCTCTCCAGATTCCTTAGGATAGAGCTGACAGGACTTTAGTTTCAGGGATTCTATATTTTTATTAATTGCCAGAAGGCAGTTGCGGTTATATTCTACTAAAGTCAATTCCCTAACTCCCCTGGATACAGCCTCAAATCCAATTGCGCCTGAGCCGGCAAATAGCTCCAGAAAAGACAAACCTTCAACATCACCTAAGATATCGAATAATGCCTTTCTTACCTTATTCTGGGTAGGCCGGATACCTTTGGGCATCTTGACTATTCTACCTTTATATTTACCGGATATTATGCGCATTTTAACCTAGCACCATTAACTTTTCATACTCGGGGAATCTCTGCAATAACTTTTCTTTTAAGGCAAGATCCTGCCGCAATTCTAAACGTGGATCAGCCTTAATGATTTTTATGGCCTCATCCCTGGCAGTCTTTAATAGCTGCATTTGGGTAAGAGGATTGGCAATTTTTAATTCACTTAAGCCGTGCTGACGCTTGCCAAAAAATTCACCTGGGCCTCTTATTTTTAAGTCCTCTTCGGCGATACGGAAACCATCGCTGTATTTTACCAGCGCCGAAAGTCTGGCTTGGGCTTCGAGGGTTGCGGTATCGGAAACCAGGACACAGTATGATTCGTATGGCCCTCTCCCGATGCGGCCGCGCAACTGGTGCAACTGCGACAGGCCAAACCTCTCAGCATGTTCAATAACCATGACTGAAGCATTCGCTACATCAATGCCCACCTCAAGCACAGTGGTAGCCACTAATATCTGAATCTTACCTGTTTTAAATTCTGACATGGCTTTATCCTGTTGGCTGTCTTTAAGCCTGCCGTGAATTAATCCTACTGCAAATTCCTTAAAAGCACCTTCCTTTAAATTCGCATACATTTTTTTGGCGCTTAAAAGGTCAAGATTATAAGATTCCTCAATCACCGGATAAACAATATAGGCCTGTCTTGCCGAACGCACCTGTTCTTTAATGAAGCTGTAAAGCCAGCCGCGCTTATTGCTTTTTATCCATTGCGTGGTTATGGGCTGGCGTCCTGAAGGCAGCTCTTTGATTACGGATATATCCAGGTCTCCGTAAATGGTTATCGCTAATGTGCGCGGTATGGGCGTTGCAGTCATAATCAGGACATCAGGGTTAGGGCCCTTTTGCGGAAGAAGCGCGCGCTGGCCCACACCGAATTTATGCTGCTCGTCAATAACCACCAATCCTAAATTTTTAAATTCTACCTCTTCTTCCAGAAGAGCATGCGTGCCAATCACCAAATCAACGCTTCCTTCTTTAATCTCCCGATAAATCTTTTCTTTCTCTTTTTTAGCGGCGCTGCTTGTAAGCAACCCAATTTTTATTTTCTTTGCCTGACTACTAACTACTAATACCTGACTACTGATTTTCTCATAATGCTGTTTTGCCAGAATCTCTGTGGGAACTAAAAATGCTGTCTGATATCCGCTTTGGATAGCTATAAGCGTGGCCACCGTAGCCACCACGGTTTTACCTGAACCCACGTCACCCTGTAATAACCTCTGCATACTTACCGGCCTGAACATATCCAGTTTTATCTCTTCGATAACCGTTTTTTGACTTCCGGTTAACTTAAAAGGTAGGCTCTTTATAAAATTATCCACCAACGCGTCCTCTACTTTATGAGCTATCCCCTGCTTATTTTGTTTCTGGCATTTTCTAAGAACCAGCGGCAGCTGGAATAAAAAGAACTCCTCGAAAGAAAGCCGGTGAAAAGCCTCCTGCTGCATTTCCAGGTTTTCCGGAAAGTGTATATTCAGCAGGCTTTTGGCAAGATTTAAAAGATTGTTTCTGGACCTGATATCATAGGGTAAAAATTCGTTAACGCGGCCAAGATATCCCTCAAGCGCGTCTTTGATAATCCGGCGCAAACTTCTCTGCGTCAAGCCTTCGGGAAGCGAATATACGGGAACGATTCTTCCGATATTCAGCGATTCATCTTTCTTGTCCGTAGATACTATTTCAAATTCCGGCGCGCTCATCTGCAGGCGGCTGCCGTAACGTTCAACTTTTCCGTAGAGAACCAGGGTTGAGCCAACCTTAAAATAATCTTTCAAATAAGGCTGGTTAAACCAGACGCAGAATATTTTTCCGGTCTTATCCCCTACTGCCGCTTCAATTATGCTAAAACCCCTGCGCCGAAAAGAGCGGCGTTCTCCCTTGGCTAAAATTTCTGCTTTTATAGTCTGAGCAGTGCCTTCCTGCAATTGGGATATGCTCGTAAATGCGGTGCGGTCTTCATAACGCCTGGGGAAATAGTAAAGCAGGTCTTCAGCCGTATTAATCCCCATGCCATTAAATAGCCTGACCCTTTTGGGACCCACGCCGTTTAAATAGCGAACAGACGTGCTTAAACCCAAGGATTTTGGCATATTAACTTTGCTATTTTAAGCGAGGTTTAAATCTTAACCAAATCAAGCCCAGCGCAACGATTATAACTGTCAGTATTGTAATTTTCAAACCCCTGTAAAAAGATTGCGGTTTGAAAATAAACCGGACTGAGTATCTGCCGGACTTTAAGCCCACGGCGCGGAAAACATGGTTAGCGTATAGGGGGCTAACTTGTTTACATTCACCTGTATTTAAATTCAGAATATCCGCTCTCCAGCCGGGATAATTAAAATCGCTTAAGATAAGGTAACCGTCCTGCTTAAGTACAGCCTGGATAATGACTTCATCATTAGTATATTTTAAAAATTCAACCGCTTCACCGGGTTGTTGGGCTAGGCTCGCTATATTAGTATTTAAAGCAACGCCATCTTCTAAGATAACTGTATTTAATGGATTAAAATGCTCATCAAAGAGGATAGTAGATATCCTATCCCTGTCGTCTTTGATGATTTCTGCGCCATGGACGATATAAGTGCGGGGTAAATAGCTAGAATTCTGCCAGACCCTAACATCCTTTGTTTCATAGGCAACGCTTAAACTGGGATTATTCAATTTTATATTTCTTGGCATAAGTAGAAATTTGAGGTTCGACATACTTAATAGTTTCAAATTATGTTTAGAATCTATAGGCTCAATCCCGCATAAGTCAAACAAATCTTGGAAGCGCTTTAAAAAAATGCCATCGTAAACATCAATCATGTGTATACCATCAAGCAATGCTTTATTGGGCCACGGACCATACGCGTGGGGGCTCATCACGCGATAAGTATAAAGCGCTCCCTTATCTTTATCTTTTAGAAAACTAACAATTTTTCTATCCCAGTAGCATTTATTTACCTCATTGGCAACAATATACTTACTCCCGAAAACCCATAAATCGAAAATAATAAGCGCAAAAATGCAAAACTTAAAAACCTTCAAAGATAATTTTTTGTTCATCCAGAAAAATAGCAATAAAAAACTAGATGTGATAAGAAAAGAAAATTTAAATAAACTGAATAAGGCGCAGTTAAGCGTACCGCGCATAAAATTTAAAGGCCAATTATTGCTTTTCCACAACCGCAGCCACCAGTTCAAGGCAATCTGATTATTAAAATTGAATAAAATCGTAAAGAATGCGGCCAATGCTGTGAAAATACCAAGAGACCAAAGTATCCGCTTAAAAGCTATCTTATATTCCGCCCTTCTTTCCATAATCCAACTTAATCCGTAAGCGGAAAGTATGCTTACTGAAAAAGCAAATAATATTATCATTTTGGAGTGCCCGCGGAATTTACTAAAACCCGGCAGAAAATAATAGAATATCTTAAATAAAGGTGTGTGTGTTCCCAGGGCCCCTAATAAAGCCACGATAGATAACCCTGCAAAAAATAAGGTATATTTGTTGCGCTCATATATTATGGCGATAATGCTCAATATCAACGGTAAAATTCCGACATAACCGCACATCTCCCAGAATAAAGGCGAGTTAGGCCCCCAATATGGAAAGTTAAGCATGTCTCCGTAGAATTCCGGAAAAATATAGGTAGCCAGATTCGCCGGCTGGAATGACCAACTAGCCGCAAATGACAAGTTACTGACGCCCCTGTCCGACAATTTAACAAATTCCATAGACGGAATTAATTTTACCGCGGCAATACCGAACCCGATGATGATTAAGACGGCGTATCCAACCGCATAGAACATAAGCCGCTTCGGGATTTTATGTTCGGAATATTCGTTGAAAGAAAAAAACAAAAAGTAAGCGGTTACGGCGAGCATTGTATAAAAAGTGTACTGGGCCATGCCGACCAAAATCTGTATGCCCAAAACCAGCCCTGCCAAAATAGCCGCGATAAGCTTACCTTTGCGCAGGAGCATCTGGGCAAATAAAAAAAGTAGAGGTAGCCACGGTAATGTCTGCACCGTTTGCAGATGCCCGGCATAGGAATGAAGTAGCGGAATAGCGCCAAACATAAATATTATTGCACCGGCTAAAGAGCTGAAACGGTCTTTTCCCAGGTATCTAATGTAAAGATAAATCGCTATTCCCGATAATAATGTATTGAGAAAGAAACTGTAATTTATTGCCAGATGTAACGGGAATAAAAAGAAGATTATATTTAACGGATAGAATAAAGCGTTGGTGGGATGATTGATTAGAGGTTCGCCCAAAAAAATATAAGGATTCCAAAGAGCTGTTTTCCCATTGGAACCCTTGCCAAAGACCAAATAATCACCAGAAAAGACACCGTTATAGATATCCATTCCTAGCTGAGACAGGAGTTTATCTTTTAAAAAAATAACATCCTTATAGAAAAAGAGGGTTGTGATAAAAAGAACGAGTACAACAATCAAACCTTTAAATTTTTTATTCTGCATCATTTTATTTTTATAGATACCTACGCCTTTACAAACGGGGGGACTCCTGCTGGATTTAGTTTTATCGCGGTGCCGCTTGGCAATATGGCTAAGTATTAAAATTTACGCGTTCATTTTCTACGACAAGCGGCCTTTTCAAAATCCTCAAGTGCATAAGGCCGATATATTCGCCGAGGATGCCTATAAAAAACAATTGCACGGAAGACAGCAAGAAGATAGAGATGATTATCGGTGCTATGCCTAAAGGAAATCGTTGCCAAAAAATAAGCTTAGCTACCAGATAACCTATACCAACTGCAAAACTGATCAAAGACATAAGAAATCCCGATATTGTCGCCAACCGTAACGGCACCACGGAATGGCTGGTTATACCTAACATTGCTGTATTGCAAAGCTCATAAAAATTATAGCTGGTTTTCCCTTTCTCGCGCCGTTCCTGCGTGTAGTCGATCTCAGCACTCTTAAAGCCAAGTTCCGCAACCAGCCCTCTGATGTATGGGTAGGGGTCATCAATGGCACGTAATGCATCTATGACCCTTCTATCATATAACCCAAATCCGGTAAAATAACTGCTCAGTTTTACGTTCGATAGCTTGCCGACAAGGTAATAGTAAAAACTCCTCATACCATACATTAATAAGTTCTCTTTACTACGAGCCTTGATCCCTTCCACAACTTTATAGCCCTCTTCCCATTTTTGTATGAAGTCCGCTATGAGAGCCGGCGGTTCCTGCAGGTCAGCAACAAGCCCTATCACAGCATCTCCCCTAGCCTGAGTCAGGCCGTAGTAGCCGGAGCGGATAACTCCAAAATTCCTGGTATTGACTATAATCTTGACTCTGCGGTCCTTTCCGGCAATCTCCTTAAGGATGCTTACGGTTCTATCCTGTGAGGCATTATCTATGAAGATATGCTCGTAATCATAATCCTTAAGCTTTTCAAAAACCTGCTTAACCCGACGATATAATTCTTCAATATTTCCTTCTTCATTGTAGCAGGGAGTTACAACGCTAACCAACTTTCTATCTGCCATTTTTCTCCTTATATTTATTCTTTGTTTCCAATATTAAATCGCACAATTCCCTTACTGCCCCTTCTCCACCTTTACATTTGGTCATAAATTTTAATGCCTTTATTATCCCCGGATGAGAATCAGCAACTCCTATAGGCAAATAAACAGAACTTAAACACTCCAAATCGTTTATATCATTACCGACGTATGCCGTTTCCCTTAAGGAGATATTGAGGCGCATTGCTGCCTGCTTTAGGGCTTCCAGCTTGCTTTTGCACCCATGGATACAAACTAAGCCTAATTTTTTGCAACGCGCTTTAACAACAGGATTCTTTTCTGTTGAAATTACAACGAGTTCTAAACCGGCTTTTTTAAGCAGCGATATTCCCCAACCATCCCCTCTATTACAAAACACTCCTTCAGACCCATCCTGCATTGTTAATACACGGTTATCAGTGAAAACACCGTCAAAATCGAATACAATTAGTTTAATTCTCTTTGCCAGTTCCTGAAACTCTACCCTCCATAATTTGTTTTCTTTCATTGTAAGAGCACTCTTATACCGTGGGAATAATCATATTGGATAAAAATTCTTTACGCGGTAAAAATGGCCATAGGTCTTCCAAGGGGCTGGACACCATAGTGCCATCGGACTGCTGTCTAGTTGAAAGAACCGGAGCTCTAATTTCGTCCGGTTTTATCATTACCTCGCAGAGAATCGGTCCGGGAGTATCTAATACCCTGCGTATCCGGCTCTTCATAGTAAAGTGATTCAAAATAGATTCTGTCTTAAGGCCGTACGCTTTGGCTATTTTAATAGTATCGGGGAAAGTCAAGCCGCTGCTGCGGTCAGCCCCAACCTTATTGCCGAAATATCTCATCTGGGATGAACGTATAGAGGCATAGCCTCGGTTATTAAAAACAAAAATCTTTATCGGTAATTTCAGTCTTTTAATAGTCGCTAATTCTTGCGTATTGAACTGGAATCCGCCATCCCCCTCCAAACATATGGTTCTCTTTAAGCCGGATGCCAGACAAGCGCCTATGCTCGAAGGAATAGCTAGTCCCATAGACCCCGTGCCGCGATTGTGAAATATTCTCTGGCCTTTTTTAGCCCGAAATGACAAGAAAAACAATTCAGAACAAAAACCAGCACTCGTAGGAACAATAATATCGCTTCCTTTCAATTCATCAGAAAGTATATCGGCGAATACATACGTACTGACATATTTTTTTAAAGAACGGTGTTTCGGAAGTACTACGGGATATTTCGTTTTCCATTCCAGACAACGCTCAAGCCATCTATTTCTTAGTTTTTGTTTTAACGTGTCTTTTTGACGAAGCATTTCCTCAATAAATAATTTGGCATCGGCGCATACTGGAATATCAATATCGGTGCTGATTTTATTGATTTCAAGGGGGTCAATATCAACAATTACCTTCTTAGCTACCCTTGCCAATTTATCATAAGCATAACCCACCATAGCCATATCAAGCCGAGCGCCAATTGATAATAAGAAATCGGAATTTTGCAATGTAAAATTGGCGCCGCGAGAAGCAATTCCTCCCGGTCTGCCAAAAAATAATTTATGCGCATCCGGAATCAAATCTAAACCTAACAATGTGGTTAAAACCGGAATCTTTAACTTATTAACTAAACTCAAAAAATCATCCTTACCGCCTGCCAAACGAATCCCATTCCCGGCTAAGAGTACCGGCCGCTCTGAGGCATTCAATAAATCGATTACCTTAGTTACTTTCTTTTTTAGTTGCTCGCCGGCAAGACCAAAACTATTATTTGGCTTCTTAAAACTCTTAAGTTTTTTAATATCTATCATTGATGCCTGGACATCTAAAGGAATATCAAGCCAGACAGGCCCGGGACGCCCACTTTTAGCCAGAAAAACAGCCCTCTCAAGATGATAATGTATCTGGTAAGGATCCATCACAGTCACGGAATATTTAGTGATTGATTTAACTATGGAAACAATACCAATCTCCTGAACTCCCAATTGCCTGACACCGTAGCTGTCTTTTAAATTAGCGCGTTTCACTTGACCAGAGATGAAGAGGCACGGAGTAGAATCGAGCCAAGCCGCGGCAACCCCTGTCACTGTATTAGTTCCGGCTGGTCCGGTACTAACCAAAGCTACGCCAAGATTATTTGTAACCCGAGCGTAAGCTTCCGCGGCAATGGCGCTTGCCTGCTCGTGCAGGTTACATACGAATTTAATTCTCTTGGATTGGCCAAGCGAATTATTCAGATGCATCGCCCCCCCGCCGGCAACCATAAAAATATGCCTTACGCCAAGATCAGCAATAAAATCAATTACATAGTCCGATAACTTAACCATGAGATACCCTGCGCAGCTTCCGTATTACCGGCAGCTCCCGCTCATATACACGTTTAACCCCATCGCCCAGCGAAGTCTCAACTAATCTTATATCGCGCACCAACCTGATAATCCCATTCGGCCCTAAAGATGCGGCCTGATCAGATCCCCACATTGAACGCTCAAGTGTAATATGCCTTTCTACCATACAAGCTCCTAATACTACAGCTGCTACAGATGAAGCTATGCCTGTTTCATGGCCGGAATAACCAATAGGTACATTATACCTATTGCGAAAAGTGGAGATTACGCGTAAATTAAGCTCTTCATATGCTGCAGGATATGTACTGGTAGTGTGCAGGATGATCAGGTCCTCTTTGCCTAAGATATCAACAGCCCGGTCGATTAAATCAACGGTGCTCATGCCCGTTGATAATATCAAAGGCTTTTTCTTTGATCGAAGATACTTAAGTAAATTAATATTCGTAAGGAGAGCTGATGCAATTTTATAACAGGGTGTATCAAATGAGGCGATGAAATCAACTGATTGCTCATCCCAGCAAGAAGCAAACCAGACAATATTCTTTTCCCGGCAATATCGGTCTATCTCCTGGTAATCCTCAAGATCTAACTCTAACCCATACTTTAAATCACCGTTCATATGGCCGAAGGGGTTCTCTCTGGGACGAGCCAATTCTTCCGCAGAATACACAACTTCGACGGTTCGTTTTTGGAACTTAACAGCATTACAGCCGGCCTTTACCGCGACGTCAATCAATTTTTTCGCCAATTCAATATCCCCATTGTGATTGATGCCTATTTCCGCAACAATATAGCAAGGCCAATTATCTCCTACAAATGTATTTGCTATCTTTATCTGCCCCATGCCATTCCTCCTTTTACGGAATATTTATTCTTTAAGACAAAGCTTATTAGGATAACTCAATCGGATAATAGAGAATGTGAAACTGTCATTTTTTTATTCTCAGTTTTTCAACAGGAAAACCGTCAATGTTATCTCTCATATAATAGTCATTTAAATAAAATTCACAATTCTTACAACTACTATTTTCATCCTTGCGGTTTTCCAGTTGCATCTTCCTGAATTCAAACATCGTATCCGAATTCCATATCTCTTCAAGGTGGCCATCATACATAGTGTCTATGTTCGTTCCCCCGATCCAATCTATACAACAGGGGCTTACGTCTCCGTTACTACGGACCGCCAAAGTAAAAAAAGGCAACGTACAAGCTATCCTGGCGGAACTGCTGTTTTCAAAATCGTTTTTTGCCTTTACATAATCGCTTTTATACAAATCGTTAATAAAATTTTTATCTTTATACTTAATCCAATTATGAGGCTTATCAAAATACACTTCATCAGCAACATCGCCATACATGCGAGCAAAGACTTCATTTTCATCGCTATAGGCATCAAGCATTTTCACGCTTATAAAAGGTGTATCACTATCACAATCACGCTTAATATCCTGCAGCATCTGCAATTTGTCATGTATACTATTGATACTTATTTTTGAACCTGTAATCTTAGCGTGCTTTGCCTGTATAGCCGAATAAATAGAAACGCGTATATAATCAAGCCCGTACTTTACCAGCTGTTTGCAGATCTTTTCATTCAAAAGCGACGCATTGGTAGTAGTTTCGATACGTTCGGCAATGTCTGCTTCCTTGGCAATCTTTAGCATTTCACAGAAATTTTCATTGAGCAACGGTTCGCCGTAGAGGCTTAACTTCAATACCTTAAGCCTGGGGCCGGGCCATTTTTTCATATCATCGATGACTTTATTGAAACGTCTCATACTCATATTCATTTTATTTTTACTGAAATAATTCTCATCTTGTATGCTTTGAAAACACTGAATACATCTGAAATTACATACATTGGTAGGCTCAATGATGAGCGTAAACGGCTTCATAAGCGGTGAGACATCTTTTAGATCCTGTCGGTTGTGCTCTTTTAATTTTGTATAGGGAAGCATATATTGTTAACTCCTGCGGGGCCTGAATATCTCTACCGGAAGGCCGTCGACATTATCTTCCGGAGGAAATAACTTGTACCAATCGCAATTCTTGCATATATAATTTAAATGCTTATTCCCTTCCAGGTGCATCTTTCTAAACTTAAACAGCTCATCGCTGTTCCATATTTCTTCCAAGCTCCTGTCCCAGGCGCTGGCGATCTTAGTTGCCTTTGGTGCATCATGAGTGCATAAAATAACATCGCCGTTGCTGTTTATGACCAGCGACATAAAGGGTTTCGGACAGGCGCTATGGTTATGCAAATGGCTTCCAAACTCTTTTTTGGTTGCCTCTTCCTTTGCCTTATTGTGATAGTACGCCTTGATCAAGTCAAGGCCGCTGTATCTGGTAGCATTATTGACCTTTTCAAAAGCAACTTCATCGGCAATATCTTTATACATATCCATAAAGATATCATTTTCTTCGCTATAGGTATCAAACATTTTTACCAGTACATACGGTTTTTTAGAGCCCCTTTTTTCTTTGATCTCTTTTAATCTTGCTACATTGCGACATATTTTCTTAACATCGGCATTTGTTTTTGTTATCTGGGCATGCTTACTTTGAATAACCGAATAAATCGAGACCCGGATACTATCAAGCCCATACTCTACCAATTTTTCGCTTATTCTTTCATCAAGCAGCGAAGCATTAGTGAAGGTATCCACGCGTTCCGCGATATCCGCTTCTTTTAGTATCCGGACCATATCCAAAAAATTCGGGTGCAGCAACGGCTCGCCCAACGCAGCCAGCCGTATAAGCTTAGGCTTTTTGCCATCCCAGTTTTTAATATCGCGCACCACTTTATGGAATAACTGCATCTCCATATGCATAAGCGGCTTCAGGTCATCGCGCGTTTTATCATTTCCGTGGACGCAAGGAGCGCATCTAAAATTACAGATATTGGTCGGCTCGATAAATATCGACAGGGGCTTAGCAAGAGGCAGTATATCTTTCAATATCTGTCTGTCTTTTCTGGTTATTATGGTGAAATCTTTCGCCTTTTCCACAACACCTGCCCCCTGACAATCATTTTAAAACAAGCGTTTTATTCTTCAACCCCATGCTTTTTATTTCACTCAAGATATCAGCCGCATATACTGCGGCGCATATCACGATCGTACCGTTAAAGCTGCGCAATATTTCCGGCGGGCATATCTTTTTGCCGGCTAAGGTCTTTCCTTGCTTTCCCGGATCCTTATCAACAAATGCCTGTATATTGCATTTTCTTAAATTTGTCCTGGACAATAACTCTATGGAAACGTTCCCCGCCCCCCAGATCACGATCTCTTCCTGCGTGCCCAATAACTCGTTTACGCGATTAACAATATCCTCCAGCTTGTACGTATAAAATTGAAAATAATGAGAGGCACTCTGGAACGAAAGCATATCTTTCGTAAATGAAGCAGGACGTACGCCATTCTTCTGGTACACCGCAGAAAACACAGGCACGATTGAATCTCCAAAACTGATATCATGGTAGTCTGTCCGTACATTTACATACTTAAATTTTAACATAAGGTTATTTAGTGAAGTATTGCTGAAATGATTGATGTGTTCAAAATTAAAGTAATAGGAGAAAGAATTAAAATAATCGCCATATCTGGCGGCATCCGGAACCCCTATAAAAATTTTTCCGCTATCTTCAAGATACCTATCCAGAGTTTGAACCGCCTTTTGCACATCAAATAAATGCTCCATGACCCCCGAAAGTATGATCAGATCAAACGATTTTCCAGGGATGGCGGGGTTTACCGAATAAATACTACCCAGATATGATTCTATCCCTCTATCCGACATCTTCTTCACGCAGTCTTCAGAAGGATCAAGGCCTGCGACCTTGTTGTATCCGCTTTCTTTTAAGAAATCCAGCAGTATGCCGCCGGCACAACCTACATCAAGAATGCGTGCGTCTTTTTTAACAACTGCATCAAATATGCCTTTATAGTGGCCGAACAACTCCAGAGTCTCCTCAGTAATAGTGGGGGCGGCGCCATACTTATTAAAGTACGTATAGTAATTTTCATAATCAAGCAGTGTTGCCCGGCTGTCCTGATAAACAAAGCCGCATTTACTGCATGATACAACAGCATAATCACCGGCCAAGGGAATTGCTTCCGGCAAAAACATGCTGAACGTATACAATATTTGAACACGGCTCTCGTCGCAAATCGGACATTTTCTTTGCGCTCTTATAGTGTTAATAGCCATTCCTCTTCTCTCTCGTAACAACATATCGTAAACTTAACAGCAAAAATCTTCTTCGGTAAATACTTCAGACCAGTGAACGGGTAATGGTTTCCCATAAAATTTAGTCATGTAGGTATCGATAAAATATCTATCTTCTCCCGATAGACACTTAGGGTTATAATTTCTAAAATGCTTGATACGTAATCCCCTGTCTAAAATAGCCTTAAGGTTTTCCTCAAAGATATTGCCGATTGAAATATGAATATATCCGCACGGAAGGACATCTCCGTATTTTGTTATATGAAGATTGCTGTTGACCGAACCGCATCCCCTATCGATCCCATACGACGGCGTTATATCCCTCCTTACTAAAGGATACTTTTCATGTAAAGCGCATAAGAATCTGGCGTCTTCTTCATTTATTAAAACATCGTGGCGGCCCTCCCATTCACCGAGAGCTTTCGCAATGATTACGTCAAGATTAAATCCGTTCTTTTGCGCAAAATCAGCCAGCCTTATCGTATTCTCGCTTTGCGCTGTCTGGCGCGTGACTACAAACTGGATAATAACATCCAACCCTGCTTCTTTTGCTGCAAAAAGAGCATCCATCGCTTTTTTATATGCGCCGGCAGAATTCCGGTTCTCGTTGTGTAAGTTTTCATCAAAATTATCCAGGCTTACTTTGACTTTATCCAATCCCATTTTCTTTAGGTGTTTAGCTTTATCTAATGTTAAAAGGTGACCGTTCGTGCTCATAGCGAGATGGAATTTCTCAGGATTCAGGGCAACGATTATCTCATCGAGTTCTTTGAAGATCAGCGGCTCGCCTCCGGAAATAGTAAACTGGCATAGCCCTAAAGCATCAGCCTGCTTTGACAACATTTTCAGGTCTTGTGGCGTCATTGCCCTGTCTTTCTTATGGAACTTAGTAGTAAAACAGTGCCTGCATTTCAGATTGCAGATATAGTCATATGCGATGTCGATCATGGCAACGCATTCGCCTTTTTGGAATTTTTCATTCAGCTTAATGATCTTTTCATAAACCAGAGGTTTCTCTTTCTTAAGTTTTTCCCTTTTTGTATTTTCCGTCTCTTTTTTTAGTGTTTCGCGTGCATTTTCTTCCATGGCCTCAATCCTTGCACACCGCATAACAGACCGTTTGATATTCTAAACTGCTATGATGCCTAAGATACAATTTATATTCAGGAACAATTTTTTTAATGTAAGAAGGTATCTCCCACAGATGCTCCGGTTTATGATATACACAGATCGCCAGGGCGGGCTTGTACTTTTTGATCAATTCTTCCGCACCATAGAGCGCATTAAGTTCTGCTCCCTCTATATCCATTTTTATAAAAGAAACTCTTTCGCCATTTAATATATCGGATAATCGCACCGTTTTACCCTGTTTCATACCGAAAATACTATTGCTTATATGATAGTTTGCGCCTTTTTCGTTTCCGTGCTCGTAAGATATCGTTTTTTCTTCATCAAATACCCCGACATTATATAAGTGAATTTTATCGATAATATGTTTATCCAAATCCTTAATAGCAAACTCCAATGCTTTAAAATTCTCTTTGTCTAGTTCAAAAGCAAATATTGAATCAAAGGAATAGTTAACTTTTTTTAAAAAACTAATCACGCTATCCCCGGTATATGCCCCAGCATCTACAAAGGATTCATTTTCACGTAATTTTATAATGTCATCGGGATAATATTCGTCACCTGAATAAATCGAAGAATACTCCAGGCCCGTAACATCATAATCAAACCAGATCTTGATTAAACTTACCAGAATATCTTTTGACGCAGTGTCTTCTAAAACATCCAACATCTGTACTATATTGTCTTTTATGATATCTATATTTTTTTTATTCTTTAGGAATGACCTGGAACCTAAGCGGTAATCGCCAATATAGTGAATATTGCTAAAACCCTCTTCCTTTAACTGCATATAGATCTCTTTTATAAAACGCGTAGCGATTATGACTGCTACCTCGTCTTTGTATTTCTTGAGCTCATCGGGAGAAATGCACACAATATCCCCATGAAAAATCTTTCCCCATTTTGTTTTATCATTGTCACATAAGAAATCGATCTTTTTATCTATGTTTCTTTTCCATAAAGGAATAAGGGTCTGCGATGTCATGCCCGCTCCAAAAATGCAAACATATTTAAATTCTTCAATATTATCGAGTATCTTATCCAAATTATCTTTTTCTCTATTTTTCACTTCATCTAAGTACGCAGCAATCTCATTCTTATAATCTCTCATTTTCCTCATCCCCTAAAGCATATTTTCTTTTATTTCTTCTTCATTCAAATGCGGGCACTGACCCTCCCTCACGCCATTCCACCTTTTTATAAAATATTTATTCTCCATTGCCTCTGAAGAGCAATTGGATTATGGGTCATAAGTTAATAATTCGGGGTTTATATTTTTTTTATTCTCCTCATACCAATCATACAGCTTTGTTATCGCTTCCTCCAGAGGGGTAAAATTGGAATCGCCTATTTCATCCACCAGAAGGGAATTATCCGCCGTGTATTCTTTACCCAGGCCGGGGGTATGTACGATAATCTCCAGATTCTTCTTGGAGAGCCGGTTTACCTTCTGGGCAACGGATACTAAATCGACGGTTTCGTTTGGAACCGCATTATAAATTTTATGCCTGGCATTATGAGTAATGAAGTACTCCACGATACTGCACAAATCATCTATATATAAATATGAAAAGAAACGGTTTTGTTTGATAGTTATGGGGAGATTATAAACTGCTTTGCAAATGGCGTTGGAAATAAAACGGATGTGATAATCTTCATATTTCCCAAATACGCCGAATAGCCGCAGGTTAATTATATTATCGCTCTTCTCGATATATTTCGAACATACGTATTTTGAGAAACCAAGCTCATCAGCAGGAACACTTCTTTCAGAATCGGCTTCCTTAACCTTAGAGATAGCGTAGCGCAGGTCATATTCTGAACCGGAGCCTAAAAATATCATTTTTGAGAAATAAGCGTTGTTTCTTACGATATTAAAAAACATCTTCAGGTTGCCAAAGGCGACATTCTTAGGGTCCTTTATCTTACGGCTAAAAGGGATACCTGCCGAATGGATTAGCGTATCGAATCTATTGACTTTAAAAAAATGCATTACTGCATTTTCATCTAAAAGTTCCAATTCTTTATGCGTGGGGGCGAAACAATCGTATCTTTCGCTAAAATATTCAAACAGGTTCTTGCCGATAAATCCGCTGCCGCCTGTGATTAAAATTTTCATTTTTAGCAAAAAGACTTGCGGAAAGTCGAAACGATATAGCTTAACATTTCCTCCGTCAAGCCGGGGTAGACTCCTACCCAGAATGACTGATGCATGACCCTGTCGGACTCTTTCAGATCATCTATCTTCCTGTATTTAATGCCTTTATAGGCAGGCTGATGGATCAAATTGCCTCCGAATAAATTGCGGGTCACAATTTTGCGGATCTCCAACAACCGCACTAACTTGTTCCGGCTAATAGGCGCTGATTCTTTAACTGTAATAGGAAAACCAAACCAGCTGGGTTCACTATGCGGGGTTGCTTCCGGCAGTATCAGATGCCCTTCTAAGGGCTTAAGCTTTTCATAAAGATACCTGAAGTTTTTTATTCGTTTCTTGGTGAAATCCGGCAATTTGTCCAACTGGGCACATCCGACAGCTGCCTGCATATCTGTTAGCTTCAAATTGTATCCTATATGGCTGTAAATATATTTATGGTCATACCCATGAGGTAAATCTCCTAACTTCCATCCAAAGCGCTTTCCGCAGGTGTTATCGCAACCGGTGGCGCAATAGCAATCTCTACCCCAATCGCGGAACGATTCCATAATTATTTTCAACTTGAGGTTGTTAGTCAGCACTGCCCCGCCCTCACCCATAGTAATATGATGGGCCGGATAAAAGCTAAAAGTCGAAATATGACCGAAAGTGCCGACCTTTCCACCTCTGTAAAGACTGCCCAATGCGTCTGCGCAGTCTTCAATTACCCATAGGTGATGTTTTCTGGCAAAATCCATGACAGCATCAACATCAAAAGGATTCCCTAAAGTGTGAGCAATCATAATTGCGCGCGTCCTGGAAGACAGCGCTTTTTCTAAATAATCCGTATTAATATTATATGTCGGAATTTTGATATCTAAAAATACTGGAATGAGCTGATTCTGGATAATCGGATTTATCGTGGTCGGAAAACTGGTTGCAATAGTAATAACCTCATCACCCGGCCTTAAATGGCTGCTGCCTAATTTCGGTGAAGTAAGCGCTGTTAATGCCAGTAAATTGGCAGAAGACCCGGAATTTACCAAGCTGCAATACCTAAGACCCATCCATCCGGCAAACCTTTTTTCGAATTCAGCAGCAAACCTTCCGGTTGTCAGCCAGAAATCAAGCGAAGCATCAACAAGAAGTTTAATTTCCTCGGCATTAAATACTCTTCCTGCGATAGGAACCGTAGTCTTACCCGGGATAAAATGTTTTTTGGGGAAGGCGATTCCGTAATACTTATCTACGAGTTTAAGTATCTGGAGCCTTAAAGTTTTCTTATTATCCCTCATTTATATATCCCTTAATTTGTTGAATGCATAAGAGGATAGAAGTCTCTGAATTTCATAGGGAAATTATATATACTATACCTTATTATATCAAGGGTTTTCTGGACTTAAAGCGTGACCTGGGGTTGCTCGGATTCCGAAGGAGTTTCAGGAAGAGGGATGGTTTTTTCTTCGGGTATATTTTTTGTGCCTGGCTTTGCCGGCTTGACTTCTATCTCAAATTCCTGGCTGGAAATGATTTTATCTCTAACCTTTATCCGGGAAGGCTTGATTTTAAATTTTCCGGTAGCTTGCGGCACCAGAATATAAGCGTAAACCAGGATAGATCTGATTCCGTTTTTTATAAAAGAAAATGTCGAAGACTGCGCCTGGGATACGACCGCAAAACCCGTAAAATCAGGAGCATTTGGCTCAGGGATCTTTTTTTCGGTAGAGGTAATAATGAGTTTATAGGTGATAGCGTCATCTGCCGTTATGCTGAGTTTATCTACTTGTGCTCTTACGGTTATTTCGGCAAAGGCTCTTATATAACCGCAGAAAATAAAAAGCACTGCGATGATAGCGACTTTATTTTTCATATTAGAATTATACTATAAAATTAATTCCTGTCGCAATAGAAATTGCAAAATTATTTATCCCTTACACGACTCGCGCATAGCCGCGAAAGTCTTTAATTACCGCAAACATCTCCTCTTTAGTTTTGGTGCGATAGGCTTTTTCGCGCAGCCGCCTTATTTTACGAAAACCCCTGGTGTACCAGCCGAAGAATTTATGGAATACCGTAACGCCGTTTCTTGCTCCGTAAAAATCAATACAGGAATTTAAATGCCCTGACATCGTATCTGCGATTTCATCCGCTTCCGGCAGATTATCTTTAAAAATCCAGGGGTTTCCTAAAGCACCCCTTGCAATCAGCAGGCCATCGCAGCCGGTTTCATCAAGCATTTTCTTAGCCAATTCTGCAGAGAGGACGTTGCCGCTGGCAATAACCGGTATATCTAAAGCCTTCTTAACCTTGCTAATAGCCTCATAATCAACCCTTCCACTATAACCCTGGGCTTTAGTTCTCCCATGGATAAACAAAGCGCTTATGCCGGCATCTTGAGCATAGAGAGCTACCTCTTTGGCATTTATAGAATTTTTGTCCCAGCCGGTGCGTATCTTTACCGTAACCGGGGCTCCAGAATTTTTAACTATTAATTTAAGGAGATTTTGCAATTTAACCGGGTTCTTTAAGAGGCTTGCACCTTCTCCTCTGCGGGTTACTTTTTTTACCGGGCAGGCAGCATTAAAGTCCAGAATATCATAATCATAAGTTTTAAATATGTCTAAGGCCCTTAAGATAAATTCGGGTTCACAACCCAGAATCTGAATACCCAGAGGCTTGTCCTCCTTGTCAGTGGAAAGCATCTCTTGGGTTTTTTGGCTGTTATATCCCAGGGAGCGCACATTAAGCATTTCCACAAATGCCAACTCACAACCAAATTTACGGTTTAAGAGCCGAAACGGCAAATCACTTATGCCGGACATAGGTGCAAGGATTAACCTTGAGTTTAATTTTAGATTACCAATTTTAAGCATAACTTACCTAAAAGAAAACCCCAAAAAATCGGGGTTTTTTGTTTATAGTAGGATTTTCTTAAACTTATCTAAAATTGTAGTGCTTTCTTACCGGCTTCTTTATATTCCAAGTACAAGATAATCCTTTGGGAAAACTCACAAAATCACCCTTACCAAAACTTACACTCTTGCCATCTTTAGTTTCTATGCTGACTTCACCTTCCAAGAAATAACATTCTTCGATACAGTCATAACTCCAATCAAACCTCGAGACCTCTTTTTCCCATATTGGCCAAGCAAATACGCCCATCTTTTTAAGCCGGCCTTGGCTTAATTTTTGAACTTTGATTTCCATCTTAGCCTCCGGTAGCCAGACTCAAAAGATTCCATAAAAGAATAATGATTGATATTACAATTGTTGCGACATTTAATTTCGTGCATTTAACTTTAGCCAATCCTACGCTGGCAATAATCAAGGCGGGAATTGCAAATTTCCATCCCAAAGTCCTCAGGACAAGAGTGTAGGCAAACAATGAAAAGGCAACCTCAATTGCGCCTTTTACATTAGTACCACCTCTAACATAAACATCAATTGCAAAAAATATCAGCGGCAAATAAGTAACTAAACCAAATCCTAAATGCGCCAGAAATCTATAGAATGCACCGGCAGAATGTGTCTGGTGCTCCTTCTCAATCCATTTCATTTCTGCCTCCTTTTATTTAGCTACATAAATACCTGCTTAAAGGCATCGGCCGATATGCTTATACCGCCGCTAAACGGAAAGTCCAATAACAGAATCGTAAAGAGGATAAGGGATATTAATATCGCAAGTAAAGTTGCCATAACAATCTGGGCTTTTAAATTTTCTGCGCCGAAGAAAAAAGTAAAAATTATCGTGATTATCCCTCCGAATATCAAAACAAACCATAATAAAGGATGTATGCTGGTTCTTGAATCCATTAATCGGCTTGTCCTTAATTCTCCCAATTCGTTTAGTTTGCGCACGGATTCGGCAAAGAAAACTTTTTCAGTTTCTGTTTTCGGCAGATAACTGCCATAAAGAAACCACAAATTTTCTAATATTTTTTCTACCCGGGGGCTCGCCTCTCCCCTGACAATAGTTTTCCATTCCTCGTTAATAACAGCCTGGGCATAATCTTTGACTGAACTGCGTACTTTTTGTTTAAACTCCTGCGAAAAGGTCTCGGAATCCCGGTAAAGGGCAGCCAGGCAATTGGCTTCTTTTTCCACGTTCAGGCTGGATTTGTCAAAACTCTGCCACACAATAATCACTGCAAATGCCAGGAGCACTGCATAAATCGCTCCCAGAGTTCCGAAAATCGGCCCGGTTACATCATTGTGTAGTTTTAATTTATGGTGAGGCACAAACCTGTGCACAATAAGTAAACCTGCAATGGATAATATTACTGCGCCACCCACTATAATTAAACCTAAAAGAAATGACGGAATGCTTAACAGTAGTCGCTGGCCTAACGGCATCCTTGCCTCCTTTAATCCTTATTATACTCTCCCAAACCAAAAATCCTAAGCGAAATTAGGCTTGGGGTTAAAGGGTGTAACTTTGGGGGACGTCCCGGTTTGCGTTTAATTGTTAGTATTTTCTTCTACAAATTTCTTTATTTCTTCAATATTTTCGAGTATTAACTTTGCTTTGCTGAGACCAAAAGAAAAAGGATATTTATCATCTTCACTTCTTTTTATGACAATTAACGGTTTACCTTTATATTCACTCCTCTCAATCATATATTCTCCTTCAAGTTGGTGTTCGTCTGCGAATCAAGCACCTTTAATTTTTTATCCAGCGAAGTCCCTGCGAGCGTAAGCGGACAGTGATAATCCTTGCCGGCAAGGATTATCACTTATTATTATACCTCCCAAATAAAAAATCCCAAGCAAAATCCTGCTATTAGATCAAGATTTTATCCTGAGTAGAGCGAAGGACAAAATTTCACTTGGGATTCCAAATTAGGTACACTGTCTATCTTAAGCCAGGTACACTTTTTCGCTTAACACTGAGAGTATCTGGTTATCTTTACTTAGCGGTAAAACCGGTTATTTTTCTATGCTCATCCGGCACTCGCATTAACCGCCTAATTGCCTCAAAAATATCTTTTATGTCTGCATCGTGCTTTTCAATCTCTCTTTCAAGCTCTTTTAATTTATAGGCGAATTCTTTATGCACAGACATTATTTCACGTAGCCTTACGAATGTCTTCACAATAATAATACTCATTTTTATTGCTCTTTCGCTTCTTAAAACACTCGCCAACATTGCTACTCCATGTTCCGTAAAAGCAAGTGGCATTACGCTAGAATGCTTCATAGTCCTGAACCGGTTGCAAATTGCAACCAGTTCATCGCGCTCTTCAACTGTTAAACCGAACATAAACTCCTGTGGGAAACGTTTAATATTACGCCTTACCTGTTGATTAAGATATTTAGTTTTCACTCCATACAGCTTGGCAAGATCTCTATCAATCATAACCCTGTATCCTCTTATCAAAAATATTCTTTGTTCAATTGTTTCCTGTAAGACCATTTTATTCATAACCGTTCCCCCTTTCTACTCTAATAGACGTAGAAAATGGCGGAATCTAACTGGCTTTGATTTGAAAGCACTTTCTAAAAAAGCGGATTTAGCCTTGATTTTTCTCAAAAAATATTCCATACTTACTCTATAAGCGTTTACTCATTTTGTTAAAAGGAGGTTGGCAAGATAGCGCAGGCTATTAGGTCTATCACCTACAAAAACCCCGAAGACGTCGGGGTTTTTTGTTTGTAGCGCATAAAAAAACCCGCTAACCAATTAAGATTAACGGGCAAATTTAAAGGAGTACTAACCTACCTTAATGGGGCCACAACTTACGGAACGAAGTGAACGTAAGTTGTCTGGCCGAATTAAGTCCTTGCGAACGCAGTGAGCAGGGATCTTAGATCCCGCGCTCAAACCTAAATTTTGATTAAATTGGTATCGCGCAGGATTAAATTAAAAAGCCCCACTACAAAAATAGCAGGGCTTTTTAATTTAAGGAGTACTAACCTACTCTCCCGTAGCCTTACGACTAAAGTACCATCGGCCCTGAGGGGCTTAACTACCGTATTCGGAATGGGAACGGGTGTTTCCCCCTCGGTATGAGTACTCCAAATTTTGCTAGAGTTCAAAATATTGCAAAATTTGGATCTTGAGCCGCCGCAGGCGGCGAAGGATCTTCGATATATCTCAACAACTACATTATATAAGGTAAAACTACATTAAACCTTGAAAATCTGAGTAGTTAGTAGCCAGTAGTTAGGCATCAAGTTACCCTGACACCTACCTACTAACTACTATCTACTGTATTTAAAAGGCCAAGCCGATTGGCTATTAGTACGCATTAGCTAAAATCCTTACGGATCTTACACATTGCGCCTATCAAGGTCGTAGTCTCCGACCAGCCTTCATCCTCAACCTTGCGGCCGAGAAAGGGATACCTAATCTTGGGGTGGGCTTGGCACTTAGATGCTTTCAGCGCTTATCCCTTACGAACATAGCTACCCGGCCTTTGCCCTTGGCAGGACAACCGGAACACCAGAGGTTCATTTCTCTAGGTCCTCTCGTACTGAAGAGAACTCCCCTTCAAGTATCCTTGCGCCCACATCAGATAGAGACCGACAATTCTGTTACTCCCTAAGCCAGCAAAGCAATGGTTTGGCTTCAAATAGCCAAAGCCATAAAATATCTTAGAGGGACGGCACATTTCTGTCCGTCTCTGCATATCGCTATACAGTTCGGACTATATCTTCTTCTCCTTTTGGAGAGTCTGGCGTATAGTCTCTGAAGATTTTCCGAAGCTATGCTTCGGAACCTTTCCTGCTGATTGACCGCAGTCAAAAATTGTTACCTTGCGGTATTTTGACATACTCGGTTTTCCCAGCAAATAGCCAGATTTAAAGACAGCAACGGTCATTTTACTGTCTCACGACGTTCTGAACCCAGCTCGCGTACCCTTTTAACCGGCGAACAGCCGGACCCTTGGGACCTTATACAGCCCCAGGATAGGATGAGCCGACATCGAGGTGCCAAACCGGGCTGTCGAT